>Ga0172373_10000196_pt1 | contig 93622 bp, 85 predicted proteins | sample Lak10m_2_FD_114546 | JGI IMG/M metagenome (GOLD analysis project Ga0172373, IMG submission 114546) | Freshwater microbial communities from Kabuno Bay, South-Kivu, Congo - kab_092012_10m | ecosystem: Environmental > Aquatic > Freshwater > Lake | place: Democratic Republic of the Congo...
CACTGCAGTAGCTGCCCCGAACGGGGCAAACCGTGAATAGCCGTAGGGTTCACCCTACGGAAACGAGCATTTAAGGTGAGTTCTTCGGACCCTGAAGGGGTCCTCCATGGAGGCATCGGACGACTCCTTCAGGGTCGTTCTTAATCGCGTGTGTGCCACATCCCATACGCTGAAGCGTATGGCTACTTTTGGTACGCCCTTCGGGCGAAGATTCCTCCCCGAATGGCTAATGGACAAGGCCTGTAGCTGTCCCGCACTTAAGTGAATGCTTACCACGGAGTCTTCATTGAATTTGACAAGCGGTTGGACTTAAGCTACTGGCCTCGTTTCAGACCAGTGGCCTTGCGGACGGGCGTGTGAGCACCTAATACTATAGTGTGAGAGCGATTCGCCGCCAAATCTTTCATGCGAATGCAGACGATCGGGCGTTCGACAATGCGGGACCGAAATTTGCCGGGGGTCTTATATGACGCAGGCGAAAAAGACGATCAAGGCAGTGGCGGTGGTACGTGATATCCGCTCGGGCATGACAGATGTCGCTCTTCGCGAAAAATATCGCCTCACCCCAACCGGCCTCGAAACGGTGTTTCGTAAACTCCTCGAAGCGGGACTAATCGTGCCGGAGGACCTGCAACGCCGCCCGCAAGTCGGCACAGACCGGGTCCCCGAGGAGTCGGTTCGGATCTTCGACCGGAAGAAGCTGGACCTCCCGTTGACTATCTATGAACGGGACAACCCTGACGTCAGAGGTGTCATCCTCGATATGTCCGAGCGAGGAGTGGGGGTTCGCGGCCTGGAGGCCTCGGTCGGCGATGTGAAGACCTTTGTCATCGCTGCGGATGAATTCTTTGAAGTCGACCCGACAGAGTTCGAGGCCGTCTGCCGTTGGGTAGGTGGAGAAGGCGCATCAGGCGAGCCGTTTGGCGGCTACGAGGTCACAGACCCGTCAGAGACCGGTCTGAAAGATCTGCTGGACTTGATGCGGGCCCTTTCCCTGGATGAACGGACAGTGATGTCCTCGCACCTGCGCAAAAGTCGGAGAGACCATCTGCTCTGAAACGGCCTCGCCCGCTGACGTATTGGTCTGGGATATGACAGGCCTCTTCAGGAAGCCCACATCTGCTGACACGATCGCGTTGCGTCATTTTTTCTCTCTCCTTCCGCGGATCGGTAATCTTTACTAACGACGAGCAGCACCAACCTGTCCAAAGTGGTGGAATGAACACCATCTTCTGAGGGTGGCTCCGACGTTATACGTCGGAGCGCCGAAGGCATAAGAGGTCTTGATCGCTCCTCATGAGACTTTTCTCATGCGAGAAAGGACAGGGACCTCTTGTTGCTGCGCAACCCCGACGTGTAACGTCGGGGCTACCCCGCGTTACTTCCACAGATGCGGGTCATTCTGCTGTTACCCCGCCCAGAGATTATTCGGCCCGCTGGCAAAGAGGCCTCAACGATAAGGTTCCGGAACCGCCCCGCGTCACCGAATCCCTCCGCGTATCGCCTGATCTGTTTTGACTATCCGCGGATTTTAGGATAGGTTGTCGCTGACGGCGGTGTGCCTGCCGGCCGTCATTTTCACGAAACGACCGTCATTCTATTTCACGGGTTTCGGCCCAATTCGGCTCACGCAAGGGGAAGCCACCGGAGCAGCCGCTTGTAGCATGCAGTGAGGCGCTGGTATGGCCGTCATCGACTTCAGATCGAATGAAATCCACGTGAAGATCGTCTATTACGGGCCTGGAAGGGGGGGCAAGACCACCAACCTTCTGGCAATCCACAAATTCCTTGGGAGTCAGGCTCGAGGCGAACTTCTGTCCATCAACACCCGGGGTGACCGAACGCTGCTGTTTGACTTTCTCCCCATGGACCTCGGCGCCATCGGGAATTTCCGTATCAAGATTTCGATTTACACGGTTCCCGGTCAGGTTCGGTACAACGATACCCGCAAACTGGTGCTTCAGGGAGTCGACGGCATTGCATTTATCGCGGACTCGCTCCGCGTGAGGCGAGCACGTAACCTCGAAAGCATGCGCAACCTCGAAGACAACCTGCGTGATCAAGGCAAGAGCGTTGCAGCCTTACCACTGGTGCTCCAATACAACAAGCGGGATCTTGCGAATGGAACGGTCGATTGCCTTTCCGTCTCCGAATTGGAGGAGGATCTCAATCCGGAACAAAAGCTCGAATCCTTCCCCTCGAGTGCTCTGACGGGCCCCGGCGTTAAGGAAACATTTAAACGTATTTGCATGCTCACGGTAATGAATGTGAAAGAACCGTTCTTGCGGATGGAGGGTATGGGCAGGTCTCGCGGCTGAGTTCATTATTTCATGATCGCGACGCCGCACGTTGTCCCATGGTTATCAGATGATTAGTGGGGCCGGCCTCCGTGCCGGTCCTCGATTCGTGGCCGGCACGGAGGCCGGCCCCACTTGAGCAGTTGCCAAAATTTTCGTCTCTTTCGACTCGATACCTACGCAGCAGGAATTGCGGCTTGGGTGCCACTGCTGGCTTGTCCAGCAGTGTGATCCCATTCCGCGAAAACTTTTGAGAATCCCTATATGACATGAAGTACTAAGGCTTGGAATCTCTGCGCTCGTCTCGAAGCCGCGCGGCCTCAAGGAGCAGAAATCGACCGGGCTTGTCCACAGTGATTCGTTCCGGCTCAGTCCATGGTAGATTTACGAAATTCCCCCCGGGAAAGTTCAAACACTCGTAGACAGCATCTTCGCCCTCGAAGGTTCCGCAAACCGCGTGATGAACTTCCCCCCTCGCAATGTACAGCAGACCACGGTCGCCGTCGTGCGAAATCACTTCGAGCACAACCTGCCGTTGGCTCAAGAGCATAAGTTGCACATAATCCAGGATGTCTATCCCATCGATGCTGCCACTGAACGCTCTGTCGTGGTTGGTCTCCGAGAGAACAGACACCAGTAAGTCAGTGTCAACCGGCTTTTCGAGATAGAGCAGTGCCCCCCTCGTGATCGCGAGATTTCTAATGACAGGCGATGCCGACGCGGCAGTAACGATTACTTTGATTGCGGGCTTGTTGCTGCGGGCCCAGTCTACCAGCGCCAAGCCGCCGACCTTAAGCAAGCGAATGTCGGTAATGAGGACATCAAAATCTTGTGTCTCGAGGAGTGACAGGGCGTCCTCGCCGTCTCCGCACGTCATCACCGAGAAGCCCGCGCGCACGAGTGACCTACCGACCGCCCACACTACAGCGGGGTCTTCATCGACCAGGATGACCCGGCGATTACGCTGCTCCATGGACGTATCCCCCGTGCATTTCTCTCGCCACTTCTTCCATCTACTTGCACTATGCAAGATTATCTCAATCCGTTCGGCCTCTTATGACGTGACACGAACCGCGTGTCCGCACAGGATATGCAAGCTAGATGCAGCCAACTGGTTGATTTGATGTGTGAATTCTAATGCACATTAACACAGGTGGACCGGACAAAGCAAGCGATCTTGATAGAAAGCTGTAACCGCTCACTTATCCGTGGGATACTACCCGGGGGAAAGAAATCAGCACTGATCACTCCACAGAGGTCGCTGTGGGGGCGCACCCGCGCGTGCGCCCTGTTGAAGGCTTGTACGCTGTTGAGGAAGGGCGGACACGCGGGTCCGCCCCTACCTGTCTCACTGCCCTCCGCGTGTTCCGCAGTGAAACAGAATTCTTCCTTCTCCCCGCGTAACTATAGGGATTCTCGAAAGTTCTCGCGATATGAGATCACACTGCTGGACAAGCCAGCAGTGGCACCCAGCAGTCAATCCGTGATTACTTTCGAGAACCGATATAGTAGGTCTGTGAGAGTCGCAAAGAGCGCACATCGAAGCCTGCCTGCTTCATTGCGCAGTCCGGCTCAGCAATCGCAGCAGGTTGGCGGACAGGACGGATTCAAGGTCCGCTCCGGAAAACAGCTCCAGGAGCTTGTCCTTCTCGTGGGTAGGCACACCGAATGGATAGTCGGACCCGAACATGATTCTGTCCGTGCCGTAAGCCTCGGCAAAGTCCGCGATCTCGTCTCGGCCGGCCAAGGCTGTGTCTACCCACACCATGGGGCTCCGGAAAATCCCGGATCGTTTGAGGCGATAGTAACCGCCATTCAGGGCGCCCATGTGCGGGATCACCACGACCGTGCGTTCCGCGATCCGCTCCATGAAATACAGCGTATTGCGGAATTCCTCTTCGAGGACTATCGGGAGACGCTTCTCGCATATTTCCTCGATGAGCCGGTTGCACGCACCCGTGTCGTAGGCATATGTCGGCTCGTCCGAATGCCGGTGCCATTTGATCCCAACGAAGCCGTCCGGTACCGTGGGGAAATCGTTCCACACGAAGAAATACGGATACATATTCGGTAGCTGCGCCAATGCCAACAGGTGATCGTGCACTGCGGAGCGACTGGCGCGGTATTCGTCGGAGTCCCGGAACAAAGGGTCGTAGCGATCATAGACCTCTTCCACCGGCGAGAATAGGACGCCGCCGCTGATATTGCCCCGTTGCCACTCGCGCGAAAGGTCGTCGAATGGGACCATAAATCCGCAGTGGGTATGGCTGTCGAGAATCAGGCCAGTCATGGGAGCTCTCCGCTCGGTCACTCTTCCTCGATGAACTTCTTCGGGAGCGGCGGAGCGGAGCCGAAAGGCATCACAGGAATGACCATGAGCGTCGATATTCCGTGCGCGAGCAAACGCCCATCTTCGTCCGTGATTTCGGCTTCGCCGAGCCCCAGAGTTCTGCCCAGCTTGATCCGACGCCCGCGGGCAATGAGTTTCCCTGATGCTGCCGGGGCGAGGTAGTTCAGCTTCAGGTCAACCGTTGTCATTCCCACGTCCTCTTCCACCTCGGTGTACACAGCCCAAAACGCGGCCGCGTCGATGATGGAGGCAAAAACCCCACCATGGACGATGGCGAACGGCTGGAGGTGCTTTTCCTGTACGATGATCTCCAGGTGGGATCCACCGATCTCAAGATCGACAATCCGCATGGACAACAGGGTGAAATAGGGGCATCGGTTGGTCTCTTCGCTGACCACCCGCACATAATCCGGATTGATTTTTCGCATGATTCCCCTTGTTTGGACGGTTCAGCCGGGCTGTTAGACGAAACGCAGCCTCAATCCCACCCGCTCGTCGAGTCTCGTGATGCCTTCGTCCTGAGCTTCCTCGATTGCGCGAAGGTATTCCGCACGAGTCACCGATCGGTTCGTGGATGGGTGTTCGAACGCCCGGCCGCACGGTCTGTACTGGTTCATGATGTTGACGTACGTGTTCGTGGAGATCTCGGAAGCGAGGAACCGCATGGCTTCGCGAGTGCCCGCCAAATTGTCCGGCATTACAAGGTGCCGCACGAGCAGCCCGCGCGTCGCTATTCCCCGTTCGTCGATTTCCAGGTCTCCTACTTGCCGGTGCATTTCGGCGATCGCAGCCTTTGCAATCTCGGGATAATCGGCAGCGCTCATGAGCACTTTGCTGATCTCGGAAGCCATGAACTTCAGATCGGGCATGTAAATATCCACGACGCCGTCCAGAATCGCCAGCGTGTCCACCAGGTCGTACGTGCCGGTATTGTAGACCAGCGGCACGCTCAACCCCTGCTGCGCTGCCAGGAGCACCCCTTCCAAGATCTGCGGAACCACGTGCGAAGGCGTCACGAAGTTGATGTTATGGCACCCTGATCGCTGTAGCCCCAACATGAGGTCCGCGAGATGCCGCGCGTCCACTTCGCGTCCTTCCAAGAGGTGGCTGATCTCGTAGTTTTGGCAGAAAATACACTTGAGGTTACACGAGGCAAAGAAGATGGTTCCCGAACCGCCTGTGCCCACGAGCGGCGACTCCTCGCCGAAGTGCGGGCCTGCTGACGAAACCATCGCGAGCCTGCCCGTCAAGCAGAAACCTTTCTCTTCTTGGAGTCGGTTTGCGCCACAGAACCGAGGACACACGCTGCACTCGACCATGAGTTCACGTGCGTTCTCCACTTTGGACTGCAGCGTCCCTTCTTCGAGCGCCTTGACGTAAGCGGGCACGAACATGGAAGAGCTCCTTACCGCTACGGGACCGAAAGCCCCGACGACCATGCGGTCCCGTCGTTCAAGGTGTAGCTGACCGACTCAAGGCATAGGCCATGCGCGGCAGCTGTCGGCCCTGCACGCGATCGATCTCGTGAGGCGAGCACGCGACTGAAATCCCCCACGGTCATACGTCCTCGCCCGACCAAAAGAAGTGTTCCCACCAGCGAGCGCATCATATAACGCAGAAAGCCGGTACCGCAAATTTCCAACTCAAGCATTCCACCGCATCTCTCATGTCCCCACGATGCACTGACGATTTTCCGCACGGTCGAAGGCGTGCCGTCCGTGGGAAGTCCGAACGCAGCGAAATCGTGCGTCCCGATGAGCGCTGCGGTAGCTTCCTCCATGCCGGACACGTCAAGCGGTTCCGGTACGTGGAGCGCATACAGCCGCGCCAAAGGGGAGCGAACCTGACGATTGAAGATTCGATATCGATAAGTCTTTGTTTTCGCGTGATGGCGGGCGTGGAAATCCTCGTGTGGCGCGATCGCAAGCGTGCGCGCCGTTACCTCTGACGGCAGAAGCGAGTTCAGCCCTTTCTGAAGTTGCTCCGGAGAATGTGCCCACTCCGCGTCAAAGTGCGCGACCTGACCCCGAGCGTGAACTCCGGCATCGGTCCGGCCGGCTCCATGCACACGTCCAGCTTGCCGCACTATGCGTTCCAGGGCGAGTTCCACCGCCCCTTGCACCGTGGGCAGGTCCTTCTGATACTGCCAGCCGTGGTACTGAGTGCCGTCGTACTCCAGCACCGCCATGAATCGCGTCATGCGACTTTATCGGCCCTCGCGGATGCCACTATGTCGAGAAAATAACGGTGCAGGCGATCGTCGTTGGTGAGTTCCGGGTGAAATGAGGTGGCCATGAGTCGTCCCGCGCGCACCGCCACGACACGGCCGTCTTCAAGACTGCAGAGTACTTCAACTCCCGCCCCCACCCTGGACACGCGAGGCGCCCTGATGAACACACCGTGGAACGGGCCGCCTTCGAGGCCCCGGATATTCAGGTCAGTCTCGAAACTGTCTACCTGGCGACCGAACGCGTTGCGTTCCACGTCCATATCGAGCACGCCGAGCACTGTCTGATCGTACCCGACATTCTGGGCCATAAACACGAGTCCTGCGCAGGTTCCCCAGATCGGTATCGATTCGGCGAGTTTCCGCAGCGGCTCAGTCAGGTCGAAAGCGTCCGCGAGCTTGGCAAAGGTGGTACTCTCGCCACCGGGAATGATGAGGCCATCAAGACCTTCCAAATCTTGCGGTAGCCGCACTTCCCGGACCTCGACACCGAGTTTCTCCAAAATGGTCTTGTGTTCTATAAAGGCTCCCTGCAGAGCCAAGATACCGATCTTCACGTTCGCGTCACCACCCTCGTGTCGCCAGGCGGGCGCCTTCGGGAAGTTCCGTGACGCCGATGCCCACCATTGGCTCGCCCAGGTTTTTGCTCACCTCGGCCAGTACTTTCGCGTTCTGGAAGTGTGTCACCGATTCCACGATCGCCTTGGCCCTCTTGGCCGGATTGCCGCTCTTGAAGATGCCTGACCCCACGAACACACCATCCATTCCCAACTGCATCATCATCGCCGCGTCAGCAGGGGTGGCCACGCCGCCTGCCGCGAAGTTCACCACTGTCAGCTTTCCAAGGGCCGCAGTCTCTTTGACGAGTTCAAACGGTGCTCCGATCGATTTCGCGTATGCCATCATCTCGTCTGCCCGCATGGCGGTGAGGCGCCGAATCTCACCGAGCACGGCCCTTGCGTGGCGCACCGCCTCGACGACGTCTCCGGTGCCGGCTTCGCCTTTAGTGCGGATCATCGCGGCCCCCTCGCCTATCCGCCGGAGAGCTTCGCCAAGATTGCGGCACCCGCACACGAACGGGACCGTGAATCCCCATTTGTCGATATGATGCTCTTCGTCAGCGGGTGTAAGCACTTCGCTCTCGTCAATGTAGTCCACGCCAATAGCTTCGAGGATCTGCGCTTCGACGAAGTGGCCGATTCGGCACTTGGCCATGACCGGAATAGATACCACGTCCATGATCCGGAGGATCAAATCGGGGTCGCTCATCCGCGCTACGCCGCCCTGCGCCCGTATATCAGCAGGCACTCGTTCGAGGGCCATTACCGCGCACGCGCCCGCATCTTCTGCTATACGGGCGTGGTCCGGGGTAACCACGTCCATTATCACTCCGCCCTTCAGCATCTGGGCGTGACCTCGTTTGACTTTTTCAGTCCCGGTTTCCATGGACAATCTCCTGGCCAAGTCTCGTTAAAGGGAGTTAGTCCCTCTCAATACGGAATCGCAAACACAAAAACATATTATAACACGGCTCGTCAATCGGCGGGGGACTTTCCTCAAGGGTAGCCATTCAGTTGTTCCTAGTGAGGGGCAACAACCTGTCCGAATTCAGGGAATGAACAGAATCCTCCGCGGGTAACCCCGACGTTATACGTCGGAGCGCCGAAGGCGTACGAGGTCTTGATCCCTTATTATGAAACTTTTGTCATGCGAGAAACGGTAAGAACCTCTTGTTGCTTCGCAACCCCGACGTGTAACGTCGGGGTTACCCGCTCAACAGCAGATCATATGAGGTCTGATCCTGGGGATATCACGGAGGAGGTATGCTGTGGCGATGTTCTCGTTCGTCAGGTATGAGGGGAGGAACTTCGGAGTCCACCTTGAGCTGTTCCTGAGATTGGGCGGCTTTGAGAGCCTTCTTCATGGCTCGACGGGTCGCTGCCGCACGGCGACCGTGCTCGCGCTCATCGCGCGGTGGGATCGGTTTGCCCGTCACTTCGCCATAGACGGCGTTAAGGATTTCCTGAAGGCTGTTGAAGACGGTCTGAACGATGGACGGGTCCAGGTGGAATTCGCCGCCGTGGGAACGGCCTTGCTCAAGGGTATCCTCAGCGATGTTGTACGCGGCTAGGACGCTGCGGATGATGTTGCGCTTTCGATGTATCTCTCTCCACGCGATCCAGGAGGCAAAGAACGACACCATGCCGAACACGACGCACATCACAAACACGATGACGTTGAAATATTTAATCGTGATATCGAGGAGATTCATCGTTTCCATGAAGCATCACCTCCGGGTCGCACGCGAGAGAATCCCGCAACCTTTCGGCGACACCCCTAGCAGGATTTTCCCGCACGGTCAACGGAAATGAGCCGGAGCCGTGGTCATTCAATTGCGCCGGAAGGAGGAGGGATTCTATTTCACCACGGAGCACGTGTAGCGCCCAGAGACGAGGTAGGGGCGCACGGCCGTGCGCCCGCACATGCAGAATAGGGACGACATAATCTTGACACTGCGTTGGATAGCCTGCCCGCACATACCGACTGAATGATCTACTTCTTCTGCGCCTCGATCTTCTGGATCTCTTCTTCGACGAAGTTCTGAAATGCTGCGTCAGGATGCATGAGCGCGGCCATTTCCGCATCCAAATTGGACGGCTGGATCTTACAGAGCCAGGCGTCGCCGTACGGGGCATCGTTGACCTTTTCCGGCTCGTCTTCGAGGAGTTCGTTGATCTCAGTCACCTCTCCGGACACCACCGCGTAGATCCGCCCGACCCATTTGCCCGATTCGATTGAGCCGAAAGGTTTGCCCTGGGTGACTTCTTCGCCTGCTTCGGGCAAATCCACAAAGGTGATTTCGCCCGCTTGTTTCGAGATAAACTCGGTGGCCCCCATCACCACGAGGTCACCTTCCTTCTTGGCCCAAAAGTGATTCTTTTCGTACAGCAAATCGTCGGGAAAATTGTAGCCCTTGTATTCCATGGCAACCTCCTGAGAACACACAACATCACGGTTGATCGCACAGGGTCCGGATCTTGGAGGACCATCGCAGCGGCGCGGGCTGGAAAGGAACCGTGCCCGGAGCCCTTAGTCAACACAGTTCAAGGCCGTCCACGACCTGCCGCCCCCCTGCGCTGCGCTGACAGTTGATCTCAACCTTCCACAATCCTGAGCAGGCTTTTGGGTTTGACACGATTGAGCTTGAAGCCCAGTACATCCGAGGATAGTCCAAACGCCAGCCCGAGAATCTGCGGATAGTAAACCACAGGCACCTGTAAATCAATTCCCGCGGCTTTCGCAATCTTTTTTTGCTGGCCCTCGTACATCACGTTGCAGAAGGGGCACACCAGCACGAGTGCGTGCGCGTTGGTTTGCGCCACATCCTCGAGTTTTCGTCGTGCCATTTCATTGGCTGTGGCCTCGGAAACACCAAGCACGCCCCCGCCGCAGCATTCTTTGAGCGACGGATAGTCGACAGCTTCGGCCCCCGTGGCGAGGATCAACTCCGCAAGTGTCCTCGGCACATCGGGCGAGTCGAACCCGACGGTCAGTTCTGACGGCTTGAGGTAGTGGCAGCCGTAGTGCGGGGCAAGGTTCACTCCCGCAAGCGGCCGTGAAACAGCCGCCCGCAGCCGCTCTACGCCTATTTCTTCCCAGAGAAAACGCATGTAGTGGCGAACGCGCACCGGGCCTTCGTACCGGAGACCTACGAGCGCAAGCTGTTGGTTGACCTGTTCCTTGACTTCAGGGTTGTGATCGAGCAGGTGTGCTGCTTCGGAGAGGGTCCCCATGCATGCATTGCACAATACGCAGATTTCCAACCCGCGCTGATCGGCAAGCGCAAGATTCCTGGCCGCAAGCACCAGCGTGTCCCGCGCCCGAAGGGATTTGACCGGGAAGCCGCAACATCCGAATCGCTCCTCCTCGACAAATTCGATGCCGAGGCGTTCCGCGGTGCGTCTTGCCGCAACTTCATAGTTGAGGTTCCGCACGGGAACGGTGCATCCAAGAAACAGCAGAGCCTTCATGTGAGTTCTTCTTGCTGGGCCGCCAGCAATCTATCGTAATCCTCGGGGTGCTCGACAATCCGAGGTAGTCCCAGCTTGTCCCGTTTTTCGTTCTCGAATTCGGTGATCTCGTAAAGCCGTCCGTGTTCCCTGAGCAGGGTGCGCTGCGCGGTGAGCCCGGGCGGCACGCACGCCTCTGCCACTGCCAAGTTCTTGATTGCGAACATCACCTCGGTGAATCGCACGTTCTGAGGACAGACTTCGCTGCAGCCGTAGCAGGACGAGCAGAGCCAGATGAAGTCGCTCTCCAGGACATCTTTCTTCATGCCGAGCAGCGCCATGCGAATGATCTTTCGGGGATCGTATCGCTCGTCGATAGGCTGGATGGGGCAAGCCGCAGTGCAGGCTTTGCACGCGATGCACGCGCGTATTCGCTCGCCGCCCGGTTGTTTGGCGATGCGCTCCTTGAACGACGGATCAAGATCGTTGAGCTTCAGTCGACTCATGAAGACGCTCCACAGCGCGAACCAGGTCAATCGGCGCATTCCCCGCGACGGTCGTGAAGAGCACTCGATTCGGATCGAGCCCCGCTTCACCCAGCATGTGCGTTGCTCTCGCAGCACGCTCGCCGGCAAGCACGGTGCCGTATATGGACGCACAATTGCCTGGATGACAGCCCGCCACGAGCACTCCTGCTGCGCCTACCTGGAGAGCGGTCAAAATGTGCTCCACGTCCACTGAACCCGCGCACGGAACCACAATCGGGTCTACATTCGCGAGAAGGCTTTGACCGATCATCTTCAGCGCCTGTGCGGCAGAGCGGGAACAGAGGAACGCGACAATCCTTGAATCCACGGTAGTGGAAACGCGCGCTGAAAGGTACTCGTCTACGCTCGGCATCCCTTGAGAGGGTGCGAGCCGTATCGCTTTCTCAGGGCATTCCACGGCACAAATCCCGCACCTCATGCAGCTCAGCGGGTCGGCTTCGGCACGCTTACGGAAGCTCATGGCGCCATGCGGGCACAGTCGCACGCACGTCAAGCAGATAGTGCACTTGGCCTGATCGATCTCGGGCGGTCCAGCCATCCGGTCGGCCAACTGCCCGCGTACATCATTGCGCATATAAGTCGGTAGCGCGCACAGGTCACCGGCCGCCGCCTCAGCGGTAAAGTTGCCACGCGCAGGCCCCACTGCGAAGATGCCAGCTTTCGGCGTTGTGACGCCGGGAAACCGCGTGGACTCGGGCTGGAGGAACGGCTTCATGGCTGCGGCCGACGGGATCGTGTCAAGGAGCTGCTCCAAGGCAGGCGGATAATACTGCTCGTCGACAACGAGGATATCTGCTGCGAGTTCCATCTCCAAACCGAGGAGTGGATCGGTGAATACCAGCACCGGCCCGTCGGGACCGACTTCGAAGTCAGGACCTGGCCCATCGAACTTGAAAAACAATGTCCCGGTGTCTCGCGCCTCCTGGTAGCGCCGCTCAAGACCGTGTGCAGCGACTTTCACGTTACGCGTGAATACGTAGGTCTGGACTTGCTTCTTGGAGCGGAGGCGCTCGATAGCGTCGAACACCCGAGAAAACGAGGCCGGGTCCGAGCCGCCCTCGAGCCCACAGAGAAAGGCCGCGTGGAACCACGCCCCGCGAGCCGGAGGCAGTGGCCGATCCTCAACGATAAGCGCCTCGAAATGAGAAAGCGCGAGCACGCGTTCTGACGCGCTGAGGCCGTATTCCTGAAACTTCGGCAAGAGTCGGGCCACGTCTGCTGCGACAACGGTGCCGACTCGTTCGATCGAGCGCTGGGAGCCGGTCCGAAGCACTACCTGGTAGTCGCCGACAAAGCCATGCACTTCTTCGAGAATCGGGTAGGGGGAACCCATGTCGCGGTGGGGCGCTGCCGACAGCACCTCGTAACCCTCGACTGTAAGAAGCTTAGCAGCGTCTTCCGCGAGTGAGCCTCGTCCAACAACCAGTACACGGTCGAAGTCTCTTGAGTCCGGCAAGGGGCCGTGGGTGAGAAAGACCGATTCCAGCGGCGGTGGCTTCACGAGCGTCCTCCCGATCGATTGAGAAACGCCGCTACTTGCCCGGCTGCTCTCACCGCATGAGAGACGCTGTCTGCGATCGATTTCGGTCCTTGGGCAGTCCCCGCGACGAAGACGCCCTCAACCCTGGTTGACACATCTACTGCGCCGTGTCCTACAAAGCCGTCCTCGTTGAGCCCAAGCTGCACCTGGTTCACGAGCGACGCGATCGCCGGATTGGGATGAATGCCGACGCTCAACACCACCAGGTCAAATCCTTCGACTACTCGCACATCGCCTGGGCCTTCGTAGACCAAGGCCGGCTTCCCGTCTGCGCTCATTCGCACTTCGGACGGAATGGCGCGCACGAGCCGAACTTCACGTGCGGCCTCCTGAATGCGCCTTTCGAAATCGCGGTCAAACGTCTGCAGATCCATGTAGAACATCGCGGGCTGTATGTCGGGAAACCGTTTGCGGAGCAGCCGCGCCAAACGCATCGCGTAACCACAACATACGCGGGAGCAATAATTTCGGCCGAGCTTCGCATCTCTGCTTCCGACGCACTGGATAAACGCGACGGAACGGCCTTCGCGCTCGCCTGCGAGAGTCGCGAAATTGCCGTTGCGCAGTTGCTCGTCAAGTTCGAGCGCGGTCATCACTCCGGGAATGCGGCCGTATCCGAAACGCGGCTTCTGAGTCGGATCGAAAGGCTTGAATCCGGTAGCGAGCACGACGGAACTTGCGTCGATGGCAAATTCCACGGGTTCAGCATCGGCGGGTTCGGGCCTCGACAGTCCCTTCAGCACAAATCCCGCATTCGCAGGCTCCAGTTGCAGCACCTCGGAACGCACGAGGCAAGTCACCGAGTCCGACGATCGCAGATCGGCCAGCACCTCTTCGAGCAAGCACGCACCGCAACGCTGGCACGATTCGGTCGCCTTGCAGCAATAGCCCGCCACATGGCCGCCAAGCACGGAGGCTTTCTCGATAACCGTCGCGCGCAGACCGAGCCGTGACAACTCGCGGGCGCACCAGAGTCCGGCTATGCCGCCTCCTATGATGACCGAGTCTATTTGCATACTTGGCAGCTTTCGATCGCCTACAAGATCTCGAGGATTTCGTCTTCCCGTCCCGGCGCTGAGACGCAGACTCCCGCGACTTTGCCCCTCGATCTCAGGTCGGCCACGAGTCGCTTCGTGTGATCAGCCGACGCTGTGCGGAAGGCTTCCGGATTGAGCGTGCGCCATTGTTCCACGAGATCGTGCGGGATAAACGTGCCCGGGATTGAGCCATCTTTGTAGCAGGCGACTTCTTCGTAACGCGGAAGCAACACTCCTGCAATCACCTTGATAGGCAAGTCGTCCAAGCCGTTAAGGAATGCCTCGAGCTGGCTTATCTCGAAGACGGGGAGGGTGACGAAGAAATCGACTCCCGCACGAACCTTCTTGCGGGCTTTACCCAATTGTGGAGCAAGTGGATCGGCCGAGGCACACGCCGCCGCGGCAAGGCAAAATCCCGGCAGCGGCTGCAATTCGTTTCCGGCAGCGTCACGTCCTTGTTCCATTGCACGAACCATCGCGATCAGCTGCACGGAATCGATGTCGTACACCGGCTTAGCGTCCTGGTGGTCGCCGAAGGTCGGATGATCGCCCGAAACGCACAGGAGTGTCCGCACGGACGCAGCGGCCGCTCCGAGAACTGTCGACCCCAGCGCAATCCGGTTGCTGTCCCGGCACGAAACCGTGAGGATCGGCTCGATTCCTTCCCGGCCGAGTCGCTCGGCGGTCAGCAGCGCAGAGACGCCCAATCTCGCGGAGGCATTGTCCGTGATGAGCGCACTGCCGACCTTGCCCTTCCACGATGCGGCCAAGGCCGTCAACCGAGACAGATCTCCATTCCTTGGAGGATCGAGACGGCCGACCACCTCAAACGAGCCGGACCTGACTCTTTCGCACATGCTGTCAGCCAATGGAGAACCTTTTCTTGTATGCTGGATGAATTACCCGGGCCGGCCGGGTGCAGCGATCGTGTTTCATGAGGGGTGCGGCGGCTTCGAGCGCATCCAGGCGAGACTGACGCTCCAGGCGTTCGTAAATGGCCGTCCATGCACAGTCGCGGTCCTGGTCCACTTCGCATTTTCCGTGAACTGTACCCGAGCAAGGCCCGTTCAATAGCCCCTTTGCGCACATGGTCACGGGACAGATCCCGCCGGTTATCCCGAGCCAGCACTGGTTGCACGACCGGCAGCGCTCAGTCCAGTGGCCGGCGTCCTCGGCCACACCTATGAAACTCGTGTCTACGCCGGGGAACACCGGTACGTCGGGATACATCTCAGCCAGAAACTGAATACCCGCGCCGCACGCAAGCGAGACGATCGCGTCTGCCTGAGCCACTCGGTCCCGAAGGAGCTGGAGGAACTCTCTGTCGCACTGTCGTTCAACCGTCGCCGCACTAGCGAGAAAGTCGCGCTTCTGGAGGTCTGCCGCGAGCATCAACTGTGACGCAAGAAGCGTCGCCTCCTTTTCCCCACCCGCAAGGCATACGGCCACGCAGGTACCGCACCCGGCCACGAGCACGCGAGAGCGCTCGCCAAGCATGTCGCGGATTTCTGCGAACGGTTTTCTCTGTGCGACGATCACGTGAGCCTCCGCATCGTCGGCCGACCAGCCGCGTTTCCTGATTGCGATGGGTTCATATTCCACACTAAAGGAGCGGGCCTCACGTGTCAAGGCCGCTCATGCACCATTCCGCATCTCCGACGGTCTTGAACTGCCGTTTCACGGCGGAGACAGGGGTTCGAATCCCCTCGGGACTGCCAATTATTACATTAGGTTACGATTGTCACCGCCTGTTTTTCCCCAGAGTCTTCTTCCCGTTTTTGACACGGTTCCCGGTGCGGTCCTACGACTTCTCTGCAAGAAGCAACTATACGTCTCATCCAGAAAGTGGTACATAATACGGGGGCAGGTCAGTAGCCCATTTGTTTATGTTCTGATTTCAAATCTAGATGAAATCCTTCAATGCCGTCGGACCGCTCGCAAAAACGCAGCCATGCGAGAATGATGGAAGAATCTGATCTCTCCCTGGAAATTCTCGTCTTGCTCATCTTCGGAGTATTCTGGCTCCTCTTTGGCATGCTGCTGCTTAAGATTCACACCGGAGATCTGCCGTATAACCCGGACAGTACCTACGGCCTCTTTCTGGTCATTGTTTCCTTTCAGATGATTACCATGGGTAAGACTCCGTTTGCCGACCTTCGACGGTCGCGGGCGCTCGTAGTCATTGGAATAGGCACGGCTATTTTTGGAATAGCCACTTGCTTCATTCCCGGATACTTTGCAGAATCTGTCCGCATGCTGGTTGGAATAGTCCTTTTTACCGGCGGGATCACTCTTTTCATGCAGCTCTGTATCTCGGAAAGAAAGGCGAGGCTGTGGATAAAGATTGCGGGAATATTACGGCAACTAACTATAGCGTGCGCCCTTGTCTATGCCTTAACAATCATTTCAGGCCTTATAACACTCTTTCCCGGCCTCAGAGCAGACCCACGGACGGCAATTCTTGTCATATTGTATGGCATGAGTTTCTTCTATCTGTCGTGGTGCATTTGGAAGGTTGCCGGGACATATGGTCCTGAGATGCCGGATGACTCGGCATCGACTATACGGAGTTCAGATCGGGCTAATTCACAAGGACGTTTTGGCTTATTCCGGGAGGCCTATCTTCCTCTCTCGCCGGCAATCCTGATCCTCTTAGGAATTCTTCTTACCCTTCTTGGATTACTGCTCTTTCCGGTCAACCTGGGTCTGCTTCCGTTCTCACCAGATGGTCAGCTGGGTGTGCTTCTGACCATTATGGCTATCCAGACGATGACCTTGGGAGACACCCCGTTCGGCCAGTATACGCGCTCATGGTTCATGATAATCATAGGCCTCGTATTTGCTGGATTGGGTATCGTTGGATGTATCGTTCCAGGTACGCTGACTGGAATGATTCAGATACTGCTAGGGCTTTTGAATATTACGGGAGGAGCCGCTTTTTTTGTCAGACGATTTCTCACGAAACTGCATGGAATGAGGACTCCCCCAGAGGCCACCATGGTTGTTCCCGCCATTGTTAGAAGACTGGCGGGGACTCAGACGGTGCTAAATGCGGTGGCCATAGCCTTCGGCATATCCATGCTCTTGCCGGGCCTCGTGCCCGGTCTGGTTGTTGCGGGCATCCTCGTCATAAATGGACTCCTCCTCTTCATGTTGGTTTCCCTCATTCAAAAGGTGACAAGAATGCAAGCGAGTGGAGAACAACAGGCTATTTAGCACCATGCTTGGGACGCGGCCATATATGGCCCCCTTGTGCGGAGTCGAATGTTGCAGCACAGCTCGGCCTCAGGCGCAATCAACAAGATTTATCCACAGATTCCGCAGATGGATACAGATTTTTCCATCAGTTCTTTTTTATCTGCGTAATCTGCGCCATCTGCGGACTGCTCGTCTGAAACCTTAGCGACAAGGCACGAATTCAAGGAATAGTGGTACAAGGAGGGGAAATGACCATGAGCCAAACGACCGAGTATTACCAGGACAAAGTCGCGGTCGTGACCGGCGCCGCCTCGGGCATCGGGCTGGCGCTGGCCGAAACCATGCTTTCCTACGGGGCGGAGCGCGTCGTCGTCGCGGACGTCAACGAGGCAAACCTGATCCGGGAGACCGAACGCCTGAACGCGGCCCATCCCGGCCAGGCGCTCGGAATCCGGTGCGACGTCACGAATGAAGAGGAAGTCAAAGGAATGATCGAGCAAGCGGCTGAATTCGGCGGCGGACGCCTAGACCTCCTTTTCAACAACGCAGGCGCCGGGTTCGCCGGATATTTCGACGAGCAGACGAATGGAGACTGGGAGAAAGCGTTCGCTCTGAACTTCTACGGGGCCGTCTACGGCATCCGTGCCGTCCTGCCGGTCATGCGAGCGCAGGGCGGCGGGCACATCGTCAGCATCATATCCGGTATTACGTTCTCTCCAATGGCCTACCAGACGATGTACTCCGCGACTAAGGCCGCCCTGAACGCGTTGACTCTCGCCCTCCGCTACGAACTCTGGGACGAGAACATCCGCCTGACCTCGGCCACGCCTGGCACGGTGGCCACTGCCATCTGGTCCGCAGGCGGCAAGACTCCCCCGCCGGGCGCCCAGCCGCCTGAGCAGTCCGCGCGGACGATACTCGCGGGCGTGGCGAAAAACGAGCGGCTGGTCCTGGGCGACGAGGCCGACGCATCCGGCGCCAGGTACGGTTTCAATCCGGACGCCGCGAAAGGTACCGATGATTACTTGCTCAACGTGGCCCGAAAGCGCCGCAGCGGCGAGTGGGCCGTGTGATCAGCGGGGTACCGCATAAAGAAGGATATCGATTCATCAAGAACGGCAGTTCTTTCATCCGGCGGGATCCACATTACCAAATACTCGCCTCATGGTATCAATGCGGCGCCGCCTCTCAACTTGCTTGTCTTCATCATCCGGAGGACCTCGTTGGCCTGTTCGAGCGGAAAGGTCTCCACGACAGTCCGAACGGGAATCTCCGCGGCTTCTCGCAGCAGTTCTTCCGCGTCCGCACGTGTGGTGTTGGCGACGCTGCGCACGGTTCGCTCGCCGTAGATCAAGCTGTAGTCCATCTCCGGAATGGGCGTCATGGTGATCCCTGCCAGCGCGAGCGTGCCTCCACGGTCGAGTGTGCGCAGGCCGTCGAAAACAAGCGGCCCCGCGGGTGCGAAGACGATCGAGCTGTCCATGGGTTCGGGCGGAGTATCCTGGGCGGCGCCCACCCAGACCGCGCCGAGTTCCAGCGCAAGTTCCCGATGCGCCGAACTCCTGGTAAACACGTGAACGCGGCAACCCCTCTTGACGGCAAGCTGAATTACCACGTGCGCGGAATTGCCGAAACCGAACATGCCGAGCTTTCCGCCCGGCTTGATTTCGCTGAGGCGCATCGCCCGGTACCCGATGACGCCACCACAGAGGAGAGGTGTGGCCTCCGCGTCCGAAAAAACTTCGGGTATCGGGAAAACCGATGCTTCCGGGGCAACCATGTACTCCGCGTATCCGCCGTCAGCATGGTAACCCGTGAAACGCGCCGAAGCGCAAAGATTCTCGCGACCGCCTTGACACCGAGGGCATGTGCCGCAGCTCGAGTGGAACCAGGTCACGCCGACTCGATCGGACTGCTTGAATCGTGTCGCGTTCGAGCCCGGCCGTTCCACGAGGCCGACTACCTGATGACCGGGGATCAGTGGAAGCTTGGGCAACGCCAAATCGCCTTCAACGGTATGAAGGTCGGTGTGACACACGCCGCACGCGAGCACCCGCAGCAGGACTTCTCCGGGACCGGGTTTCGGTACGGGAACATCGCCGGCGCTGAGAGGCCCCTGTTCAACGGGGCGCGGGGAGTCCAACACCATGGCTTTCATGGAGAGACACTCCAATAGGGGAAGCCCCTACCACTTAATTACGTCGGCAGAGAGTGTGGTTTTGTCGGAGAAGGCGGCTTCAGCGCGGAGTCTGGTCTCCGGTTTCGAGAGGAGGCCGTTGTCCGCAGCGTAGAGGTAGAAGGTCTTGCGGCCGGAAACCGGAACATTCATGGGTCCGCCTTTAGGGTTGACCATCTTTTGAATCTCCGGGTAAAGCGCCACACCGAGGAACATAGTCGGCGCCTTGGGATCGCTCGACCACCGAACCTTGCCGGCAGAGTCCTTGATCTCGACCTTCGTGAGGGTCTTGTCGTCTACCTTGAGCTGCAGGAAGAAAGTTCCGTCGAGGTATCCGTCTGTGCCGGGACGGGTGGAGCTGTTCACGAGGTCCACGATGAAGCCGCGGAATTCACACGTGATGATACCGCGCGCCTTGGCTGCAGCTCCCGGATCGGGCGCGACCGTGGGCGTTGTCCCGTAAGCCGTACGCACATATTGCTGATACGATGATCCGTCGTCCAGGTGGATCACCATTCTCATCCGATGGTATGTGGTCGCCAGGTTCCCAGGGTCGGCCGCGTAGAGTAGGAACTGCTCTCGCCGATCCAAGTCGATTCGAACTGAACCGTCGGGATTGTTCAACAGGTTCTTCGGGGAGTTTTGGTACGCAACGCCAAGGCCCCACGCCCCCGTAGGAGCGGGTCCAGTACTCCAACTCCTCTTCGGATCGTCCAAGCTCTGGATTTCGATGCCGGTAATCGCGTGCCGCGGGTTGATGTCGATATCCAGGCCGAAGACTGCGTCCGCTTCCGTGTCCGGCTTGAGTTCCCTGTATCGTCCCACGGCGTCAGTGCCGGCAAACCCGAGCCACGTGGCGAGAAAGTTCACGGCCGTCACGGCGGGCGGCTTCGGCGTCGGAGCTGGTGGAGTTGGCGGAAGCGGTGGTTGAACCGGAGGAGGTGGCCCCGGCTGCGACGCTGTCGGCGGCCGCGGCTGCGGACCAGGCGGAAGCTCAGGCCGCGCTTCCGGGGCAGGCTTCGTTGCCGCGCACCATGAGACACCACCGTCCGCAAAGGTTACAGTCACGCGGTACGCGGTGTTCCCTTTGGCAATGCTTCCATTGTCCGCGACGTAGAGATAGAGATCGGCTCTGTCCTTCACAGGGACTGACACCGAACCGTTGCGCCGGTTGAGCAGCCGAACCGGATCGGACATGAATGCCACACCGATCGCCGGGTTCTTGCTGCCGGGAACAGTATCCCAGATCGAGCGCTCCCCGTCAGTGTTTTGTACTTGAATCCCGGTGATTTCTTTGTCTGCGGCTTCCACGGTCAGCACAAAGAGTCCGTCGGCTTTGTCATCTCCCTTGATTTCCCGCCCCGGATTGACCGCGTCGAAATTGGAGATTCCTTTGAGCACCGCGGACATGCGCACGCCAAATGAAGCGCCGCGGTCCGCCGGAGCTTCCGCTGCCGCCCGAACATCCGCCCTGACAGGAACGACGGATGTGGTCCCGTCCTCGTGAATCACCCTCACCTGGTAAGCTCGGCGAGGCTCCGAGAATCGCCCGTCATCCGACGCGAAGAGCAGGAGCTGCCCGGCGTCCTCGGGTGGCACGCTGAGCGCGGTCCCGCCCGAGTTCATAACCAATGAGGGCCGCTTAGCAGTAGCAACACCGAGATATCGCGCGTTGGGGTCTTTTGGGTTCGTGGTCCAAACGACCGGGGGGGCTGAAGTCGTCCGCACTTCGACGGACGTAACGTTGGATCGAAGACTCCGATGTGGGAGGTTCAAGGAGAACACTGCATCAGGTTTGCCGTCGGGATAAGCGGCCTTTTCGCCGATGCGGTCGGCTTTCTTCACTCCCAGCAGAACTGCTTCCCCTTTGGCCGGTGCTTGCGCACGTCCCGATCCCGGCACGGCAACGACCGCGGCCAGCAGGAATATAACAACAACTGTGCGGATGAATTTCAACGCCGGCAGAGATTACCTCCCCTCCAGGGGAAACGTGACCCACCCGAACCTCAGCATTCGTGCGAAATCTAGTTGACAACCTTCCGGAATGTCAAGTAAAAACTGGCCGAATTTGTAATCTTTCAGTTATGTGGGGTCTATAGCAAAAAGGAAGAAGATCAATCACCACAGAGTTCGCGGAGATCGCGGAGTGTAGGGGGCGCACGGCCGTGCGCCTCTATCTCGTCTCTGGGCCCTCTGCGGCCTCCGCGGTGAAACGAAATTCTTCTTCCACCACAAGTAACTGAATGCATACCCGAATTTGTAATTATACACTTGTGCGGGGTCGGAGAATCCGGCGTACGTGTCATTGTTTCCCCCGCTGGAAATTGAACGGACTCGACTCTGCGCTCGTTTTAGTTGACGCCCCGCACCACGACTGTCTAAAATGCGCTATTTGCGGCCTGGTGACGGCTGGCGCAGGTCGCTCGACGGGTCGCATGGGCAGACTTTCGTATACTGGAGGACTCCGTGGTCAAAATCGGCATGATCGGGGGCTCGGGCTTTGACGATCCCGACTTCCTCACCGACATGAAGACGATCAAGAAGGGCACTCCGTACGGTGCGCTTTCGTCGGACCTGATTGTCGGCAAAGTCGACGGGCTAGAGGTGGTGCTTGTCTCGCGTCATGGCAAAGGGCATCGCATCCGACCGTCTGCGGTGAACTACCGGGCCAATATCTGGGCCATGAAAGACGTAGGCGTTACTCACATCATCGCCACTTCGGCATGCGGGTCGCTCCGCGAAGAGATCGAACCGGGGCACCTCGTGTTTCCCGACCAGTTCATCGACCGAACAACCGGCAGGAAATCGACTTTCTATGAGGGCGACCAGGTCGTGCACATCGCGGTAGCAGACCCGTTTTGCGAACGGTTGCGAAAAGCCCTTATCGAGACTGCGAAGGCGGAAGGAGTTGTATTTCACCCCAAAGGCACCATCGTCACCATTGAGGGCCCGCGGTTTTCGACTCGAGCGGAGAGCCGCATGTTTCGCATGTGGGGTGGCGACGTGATCAACATGTCCACTGTGCCGGAAGCGGTGCTCGCACGAGAAGCGGGAATCTGCTATGCTGTGGTCGCGATGAGCACGGATTACGACGCCTGGCATGAAAGCGAAGAGCCGGTTACGTGGGAAATGATTGCCACGACCATGCGCAAGAATGTGGAGAATGTGAAACGAATCTTCTTCCAGGCTTTGCCTCGTATAACGTTCTCCGATTGCGAGTGCCGCAAGGCGATCGAAAACGCGCTGGTTTGATACCCATGCACTTCAACTACGACAGGACTCGCGGATATGGGTTGCCGTACGAGAAAATCCCCCCTAACCCCCCTTTAATAAAGGGGGGAATAGGAGTCCCCCCCCTTTCGTAAAGGGAGGACAGGGGGGATTTTGGATCCTGCCGACATCACTTGATGGAACGCGCATACATTATGCAGGACAAGATCCGGCTTACGACACTCTCCAGGACCTCCGGTTGAGCGGCCAAGATTGGTCCGGGGGACCTGGACCGAGCGCTCTGCGGAATGGATATCCCTCGCGATCCAAATGTAATCGCGGGGATCGATGGTTCCGAGGACGCGGGTGTGTACAAGCTGGACGAAACGACGGCTATCGTACAAACTATTGATATAATTACTCCTATCGTTGACGACCCGCGAATCTTCGGCCGCGTCGCTGCGGCGAATTCTCTGAGTGATGTTTATGCGATGGGCGGCCGACCGATCACCGCGATGAACGTAGTTTGCTTTCCCACCAAGTCTGTTGGGATGGATCCGCTGAAGGAAATCCTCCAAGGCGGCCTGGAGATTCTCAAGGAAGCGGGCGTAGCCCTGGTCGGCGGCCACAGCGTGGACGACAACGAACCGAAGTACGGCTTGTCCGTCACCGGTTTGGTGCATCCGGATCGCATCATGTTCAATTCCGGGCTTCGCCCCGACGATCGAATCATCCTCACGAAAGCCATCGGTACGGGAATGCTGGCGACCGCGCTCAAGGGCGGCCTTGCATCTGACTCGGCGGTGGATGCGATGGTCGCGTCCATGTGCTTCCTCAACGCGAAGGCGTCGGAAGTTGCGGTCAGCTTCGGACTTCGCGCTTGCACGGACGTAACGGGGTTCGGGTTGGGCGGGCATCTCGTCGAAATGGCCCGCGCATCGAGTTGTGCGATCCGAATACATTCCACAGCCATACCTCTGCTGGAGGGCGCGTTCGAGGCGGCATCCATGGGTTTGGTGCCCGGCGGTGCTCGGTCAAATCGGGACTTCTTCAAATCATGGACCACAATCGCCCCCGGAGTAACCTCAGTTACTGTGGACCTCGTATTTGACCCTCAGACCTCCGGCGGGCTGCTCCTCGGTGTCCCGGGCGATCGCGCCGATGCTTTCCTGAAAGCGCTCAAGGCCGAAGGCGTCGCGATGGCAACGGAAATCGGCGAGGTGTTCGGCGCCCACCCTGACGGCCTCTTGGAGATTGAGTAGATCGCGGCATACCAAGTGAGTGGCGGGTTTTCACCTCGTGAGAGAAATCGAACATACGCGAGTCACGGATATCTCTGCCACAAGCGGGCGATCATCTGATTCCGGATCGTAGCATTCAGAAATTCGCGGGGGAAACAAGGGCGATTACAGATGAGACTGCCGAACGCCGAAAGAGGGCTAGTCGACCGCGAAAAGATTGTAGACTATCTGATGAATCTTAGCCATCCGGAAGGCTCCGGCAAAGCTCGATTCTTCTTAGGGTTGGGCTTCGGAGTGGACAACTGGCAGGCCTTAGCTGATGCACTGCTTCGCGTTGCAGTAAGTGGCACGGTTGCTCAGGTGGTTGATTCCGTTCATGGAAGCAAATATATTGTTGACGGCACATTAAGTGCGCCGAGCGGTCAGACTACTGTGGTGCGGACCGTGTGGATCAGAGAGCCGTGGGAAGAACGGCCGCGGCTTGTCACAGCGTATCCGAAAGAGAGATGATTTTATGGCGATCTCCGAGCATGACCGCGTGGTGTTGCAGGATTATATTCCGAGCAAAGGGCTTGAACCAGGCGACGTCGGCACCGTGGTACACGTATACGGGGACGGTCTCGCTTACGAAGTGGAGTTCACATCGTTGGACGGACACACGGAAGCTGTCGTGACGCTCGAAGCGGATCAGGTGCGGCCCGTGTCGCGACGCGACATCGCTCACGCTCGGACCATGTCGGCCCAATGAAAGCTTCCTCTTGGTCTCCTCCCTCAAGGACCGTCACCCTGAATTCCTCTGATCATGGCTTGACTTAAGTCAAGGCGCGAGAGGCGCGTCTTGTCCCATTCTACTGCTAGCGGGTTCGGCGAGTTTTTGGACGGCGGAGCCGCCGAGCTACTCGACCGTTCGTGCAGCAAGAAGCGCGGTTACGACGATATTTCCGCTATAATAATATCCGCGGAGCGATACGAGATCATTCCGCGTTGGCACGCCGCCTTCAAGGCAAGCAAATGATCACTCATGACCCGGCGTTATATAAGGAACGATTCGAGAACCTGTTGCGGGTGGCCGAGAAGATCACCGCTACGCTCAATATCGGCGACATCCTGGAGACAATCCGGGACGAAGTGAAGGTAACCATTCCGCACGCGACCGAGGCGTGCTTGATCTTGGTGGATCCGGACGCGCCCAAATATACGCGGCCTCTGCATTGCACGGTCAAGAAGGAGCATGTGAACTGCCAGCTGTGCAAGCGAGGCAAGGAGATGGTCGCGCGCGCCATCGGCGAGCCAACAGCGTTTCAATGTATTCTCGCGGGAAATGCGGGAGAAACGCCTCCCGGAGACGATCCGCCGGGAATCTGCGAGGTTGCCATGCCGATTTACGATGCGGGGGAGCCTCTCGCGGTCCTCAATGTCGTAGCCGCGCCGGGACGGACGCTGGGCGACCGGGACATGGTGCTGCTCATGGATCTCGTGCACCTGGCTACCAATACGATCGTCAACGCGAAAAAGTTCGCAAGAATGGCGATGGAAAAGCTCACTCTCGAGATGATCATGTCTCACGTGAGCCCATTCGTTCCGCAGACGGTCCGACATATCGTCGAGAAGAATCCCGAGGCGCCGGCATTTGACAAGAAGGAGATCGACGTCTCGATACTCTTTCTCGATGTTGCCGATTACACGCGCATCACCGAATCGCTCACTCGAGACAAGGTCAACTTCGTGATTGAAAAGTACTTTTCAGCTTTTCTCGACATCATTTGCGTCCACGGCGGGGACGTGAACGAGACCGCGGGAGATGGCCTGATGGCTATTTTCCAGGGGGACCCGGAGGAAAACGCGCTGAGCGCGGCGACCGCAGCTAGGGAAATCCGCCGACGGACCGAAGAGATCAACAAAGAACTCGACGGGCTTTTCTATCCGCTCGTGGTGAACATGGGGATCAACTCCGGCATGGCGTCGGTCGGGATGAGCCGATTTAGCGGAACTTCGGGCACAAGAATGACTTTCACCGCGTCCGGGTCAGTCACCAATCTTGCGTCGCGTCTGGCAGCCACATCCAAGGAAGGCGATATCCTCGTGGGGCCCGAGACTGCGCAGCGTATCCGCGATAAGCTCATCCTGTTCGATCGCGGCGCAATGACTTTCAAGAATTTCAAGAAATCGATCCATGTCTACAGCCTGGTTCCCGCAGAGAGTCTCATTTGAAGCTAGCTCGTGAGCGCTGAATTTCAGCATACTCCCTCAGGGTACATCCTGTGAAGCGGTCTGTTGCGAACGCAAATAGCTCCTCCAGGCGTTCGTAGACTCGTTCCACGTCGCGTTCGGTGCGAAAGGCGGGGTTTCCACCTGGCATAAGCTGCGAGGAATGGGTCATGAATTCCACGTGCTGTCGACCTGCAGCCAGGCACCGCTCTACCACGGCTTTGAGGTCGGACAGACGACCGCGGCGCAAGCTGAGCATGCGAAACGGCGGCTGGAGTAGGTTTACTGCACGCTTGAGCACGTTGCCCGGGCTCAACGGCTCTACGAGGTTGTGGAGCGCGTTCCTGCCTTCCGGCAATACCGTTACCGGTACCTCGAGCAGTTTGGATGTTCCCGGACGGCTGATATCATGCGGATCTAAAAAGTAAGAATGATGGGGAAAGGCGGTGTAATCAGGACCTCCGCTTCCGTCAGGTACTCCGATATGAGCTTTCCAGGATATGTGTGGCGTCACTGAGCAGTCCACCGAGTAGCCGCTCTCAATGAGGATGTGGGCGTATGCCTCATTGAACGCCCACCGTCCGCCGCGATGGCTGACGATTTCGGTTTGGAACGTATCCCGGAGCAGTTCGGTCAGGAATCGGACTTTCTGCCGCATCACATCGACTGGATACTCTGTGAGATAAGGCTGGTGCTCGTAATCGTCGTCGGTGAGTCGGTGTCGCGGAGGGGTATTCCAAGCGTGGGGGTGTGCCCCGATTTCAGCCGCGTTCCGCACAATGACGTCTCGGCCGAAGTCCTGAAAGAACGGATCAACAGCCATTTCGTACGTGGCGAGGTAGACCGGCTTCAAGCGGTAGGATTCGCACAAGGCTTGGAATCGTGGAAGGAACCGAGCGTTACGGCAGGTGATCTTCCGGGGCTTTGACCAGATGTTATCGCCTTCGGTGTCGATAGTGATGAGGAAGTATCTGGAGCCGAGATTCACATCTCATACCAATGCTGGGTGGAAGCACGGAGGCGGCCGGACGCCGCCTCAGCTTCACAGGACAGGCTACTTACGCATCGATCTGCTAGACGTCGAACTGCTTTCTTACCAGGCTGGCGTGGGCCGCTGCGAGGCGAGCGATTGGCACCCTCGGTCCGGAGCATGACACATAGTCGAGCCCGACTTCGTGGCAGAAGCGGATCGATCCCGGATGCCCACCGTGCTCACCGCAGATCCCGATCTTGAGATCGGGCCGCGTCCTGCGCCCGCTCTCCACCGCGATCCGCATCAGCCCTCCCACACCCTTTACATCGAGGGACTCGAACGGGTTCTCGGTCAAGATCCCGCTGCTCTGATAGTCGGGGAGAAACTTGTTCTCCGCGTCTTCCCGACTGAAAGAGAATGTCGCTTGGGTGAGATCGTTGGTGCCGAAAGAGAAGAACTCCGCCGCACTTGCGAGTTCGTTTGCGGTGATGCACGCTCGAACCACCTCGATCATGGTCCCGAACTTGAAATCGATCCAGACGCCGTACGCGTCTTGGACTTCCCGCTGAATCTCGTCCACGCTCCGCCGTACCCACTGGAGTTCCGCCACAGCGCACACCTGGGGTACCATGATCTCCGGGTGGACTTCCAGTCCTTCCGTGAGGCAGGTAGCCGCGGCTTCCAAGATGGCTCGGATTTGCATGCAGTAGATTTCGGGATAGGTTACGCTCAGACGGACGCCTCGGTGACCGAGCATCGGGTTGATTTCTCGGAGGGTTCGAGCTCGTTGGAGCATAAGGTTCTTCTTTTCCATTACCTGCTCCAGTCGCTCGGGATCGAGAGCGCTCAGCCGAACGGGAAGCTTATCTAACCCGGCGAGCAATTCCCCGTGAGTGTCTTGGTCCAGGAGCTTGATCGTGTCGAACATCCGTCCGGCCGTGTGCACGGCCTGCCGCAATTCCTTGAGATCCTTGAGCTGCTGCGTGAGTTCATGTTCGAAAGGAAGGAACTCATGTATCGGCGGGTCGAGCAGCCGGATCGTCACCGGGTATGGCGACATGGCCTTGAAGATGCCGATAAAGTCGCCTCGCTGCATTGGTAGGAGCACATCGAGCGCAGCTTCGCGATCCTCGAGGGTTTCCGCCAGGATCATGTCAATCACTTTGGGAAGCCGGTCCGGCGCATTGAACATGCGCTCGGTACGGCACAGACCGATACCTTTTGCGCCGTAAGTACGGGCACGGGCAGAGTCTTCCGGTGTGTCGGCATTGGCGTGCACACCGAGGCGCGCCACGGAATCGGCCCAGCCAAGAAGTGTATCGAGTTCTTTGCTCCACTCAGGCACCACCGTGGGGATCTCACCCAGGTACACGTTTCCGGTCGCGCCGTCGATGGTGATCACTTCTCCTTCATGGATGATCTTGTCTCCCACTTGCGCCTGTCTGTGGACCACGTCCACCCGGATGCCTTCCGCTCCGGCGACGCAAGGCTTGCCCATGCCGCGTGCCACCACGGCCGCGTGAGAAGTCTTGCCGCCGCGGCTGGTGAGTATCCCCTGGGACGCGAAGAACCCGTGGATATCTTCCGGCTTTGTCTCCTCACGCACGAGGATGACCTTCTCACCTGATTTTCCTCGAGTTTCCGCTGTGTCTGCGTCGAACACACACTTTCCCGATGCCGCCCCAGGTGATGCCGGCAGGCCCTGCGCGAGGGGGGTAGCTTTGAAGTTGGGGTCGAGCCCCGGGTAAAGCAACTGCTCCAAGTGCTCGGGGTTGATGCGCAGGAGTGCCTCCTTTTTGGAGAGCAGCCCCTCCGATACCATTTCCACCGAGGTGCGCACCATGGCGGTAGCGTTCATCTTGCCATTACGAGTCTGGAGGCAATAGAGCGTGCCGCGCTCAATAGTGAACTCAAAATCCTGGATCTCTAGGTAATGCTTTTCGAGCTTGTCGCGAAGGTCTTCCAACTGATGGTACAAGTCGGGCATTTCCGTGGCCATCGCCTGAATTGGCTTGGGCGTGCGGGTACCGGCCACAACATCTTCGCCTTGCGCATTCACGAGATATTCGCCGAACATTTTGTTTTCGCCGGTGGCCGGGTCACGAGTGAAGCCCACCCCGGTGCCGCTGTCGTTGCCCATGTTACCGAAGACCATGGCCACGACGTTGGCCGCAGTGCCGTTGGCCATCTCGGACGTGATTTTGAACTCACGGCGATAATCCACCGCGCGCTTGCCCATCCACGAGTCAAATACCGCGGCGATCGCCATCGTGAGCTGCTCCCAGACGTCCTCCGGAAAAGCCCGCAGAGCCTGTTCCTCGATCACATGGAGGAACAGATCGCTAATTTCCTGAAGGTCCGCGGAGGTGAGGTCCGTATCGGAGTGTGCGCCTGATTTAATTTTTATGGCTTCGAGAGTCTGATCGAAGTATTCGTCCGGGATGCCGATCGCGACCTTACCGAAAAGCTGGATGAAACGCCGATACGCGTCATTCGCGAATCGCTCGTTATTGGTTTGTCTGATGAGCCCCTTGAGCGTCTCCGAGTTCAGACCAAGGTTCAGGATGGTATCCATCATGCCGGGCATGGAAAGCGCAGACCCGGAGCGTACGGAAACTAGGAGCGGGTTGTCCGGGTCGCCGAAGCCTCTTCCCGTAGCGTCTTCCACCGCGCGGATGTGCTCGCGCACTTCGTCAAGGAGTCCGTCAGGGAGCCGCTTATTTGGCGAAGCTAGAAAGTCCAAGCACGCTTCCGTGCTGATGACGAAACCGGGAGGCACGTTGAGGCCGATCTGCGTCATTTCGCAGAGGTTTGCGCCTTTCCCTCCAAGCAACTTCTTGTTCTTGCCATCTCCCTCAGCAAACGCGAAGACGTACTTCTTGGTCATAGTGCTCTCCGTTTCGCAATGTAATTCAAAGACCTTCGCAGTTCCGTCCGGACCGCCCGCGGCGTAACCGCCATCGGGTCTGAGCCTTGGCCTTGGCGCCAGAGTTAGTATCCCGTTTCACCCCGCTTTCGGTTGCGCGATGCATGGTCTGTTGGCACGGTATCGGAAGCAGCCCACTTGGTGACCGACGGATCGAGATATCGAGCGTAATAGTACGCTTTGCGAAGAGCCAACAAAAGATGATATCAGAAGCTCAGCGATTATGGCAAGATGAGAATCGCCTCGCTTCTCGGGTGACGTTCGCGCCCAGGCGGAAGGAAGTTGCATGCAAGAACGTAGAATCACGCTGGAAAGGGCTGAGTTCATCAAGGCGGACTACGAGCGCGGATTCATAAAGCATTGCGGGTTCAGGGCGGTCCATGCCGAATGGGGCCGCTTTGACAGCCGCGTGGATATCACCGACGACCATCGCCAACAGGATGGCTTCATCCACGCGGGAGTCATGGCCACGATGGCAGATCACACCGCCGGATATTCCGCGTTCACGATCGTTCCCGAAGAGATGCAGATCCTGACCATCGAGTTCAAGATTAACTTCCTCAGACCGGCATTTGGAAATGCGCTGATCTGTCATTCAAAGGTCATCCGCACCGGACGGCAAATCATAGTGTCCGAATCGGAGGTTTTTGACTTGAGAAAAGCCGGCAAGGAAGTACCAGTCGCCAAGGCTATGGTAACGCTCATGGCCGTGCCGAAGGACAAGTTGCTGAAAGGGAAGAGCCGAGAGGTCGGTGATGCCGAGGTAACTGGGGCGAAATCTTCGGACACACCTAAAGAGCGCTCACGTTGAATTGTGGGAACGACAAACCCCGTAGCCTTTTTGAGATATTGAAAGAGTTCGTCTTGTAGCAGTGGGACTGTCCTCCCGATAAACAAATGAATGTGCCGGTCGTCTTTTCCTGCTGCAACTCAGCCTTCCTTGTCGCTTCCCCGACCGCCGCTGCGAATGCCTTTGCGATCTCTGATCCTACGCCTGATGCTGTCAAGAGCATCTGCGTCGTCGGACACAGACTCCGCGCCGGGTTCCTGGGGATCGTCTTCCTTTTCATAGTGTTGTGTCCCGCCCTGTCGTGAGCGGCGGCTCATCCTCAGAGCAAGAACGAAAAGGAGCGTACCACCGATGATGTACAGGATTATTCCTTGCAGGCCAGCGGGTAGATAACTCTCCAAGGCCTTTTCGCCGATGACCACCACGAACGCAACCGCCGTGAAGAGCGCGAGAGTAAGCAGCATGGCCGGGAGCGTGCGGCCAATAGGCGGGTTTTCGATTAGTCTCATGGTTGCAGCCACCGCATTCTACCTGAAAACGCAATTGGGATTACGAAGTATATCACTGACCTCGTGTCGAGGATTCCTTATGCAGCCGCACCAGTGTGGCACCCCAGCCACCGGCGTCTTCCGCAGCGGCAGAAAAGCTTTCCACGAGCGGATGCCGTTTCAATATGGACCTGACGCGATCGCGGAGGATCCCTTTGCCCTTGCCGTGGATGATTCTTATATCAAGAATCCCTTCCGCCTGGCATGCGGCGAGGTAATCGTCGAGCAGTCCCGGCAACTCCTTGGGCGAGAAGGTGTGCAGATCCAGCACCCCATCGATCGGAATTTCGATGGGTTCGTCTTCCCAAGAGTTCGCAGAGCCAAGGTTTGTTGGGTGTTGGTCGTCATTCATCGATTGATTCCAGGACGCAATCATAGCAGTGAGTCGGCCGGAAGCCTCCTCCGCTTCGAACGGCAGGCCTAACTGCGCTGCGGAGGCATACCGGCCGACTATCAAACGCACATCTTTGAAGGCGCCCTGGTATGACGGCTCCGACAGCCTTGTCAGCTCTCTGCACGTGTGCCGCGACCGTCGTAAAGCGCACGTATTCGCTCCATCACGGAAAGCTCGAACGCGGGGTCGTCCCCAGGCGAGCAGAGGTCTTGCCACAACTCGTACGGGAAGACCGACGGATCGTACGTCACCACAACGGAAGCGCCTCGCCACCCGATGTTCGGCTCATAGTTCATGATTCCCGGTATTTGCTTGATCTTCCCTTCGATGTCGTCGATCCCTCCAATCATTGCGGCGAGACGAGGGAGCGAGAGGGCTGAAACCTTCAAGGTAACCTGTCCTGGGACATGGCCCTGAATTCGGCATAGGCGGAACATGCCGATGACTTTCCGCAGGAGCTGCTCATTTTCTTTCATATTCGCTCGTCTTTCGGACGGTATCACGACGTCTAATCGGTAGGGGGTCGGCGTCGCTGCCGATCCTACAGGCGCAGACGTCCACCGACGGTCCAGTATACGCCACCTAGAGGCCGAATCGATACAATATTCACCCGATTGCGTGAATGACATCTCGAGGCGGTTCACTTGTTTTTCGGCGCTCCTCGTGCTAGATGAGGAGCCACGGACGCCCGCGCGAGTCCCGCCGAGCGGCCGAGGAGTCCCGAGGAGCGTCGCGCGACCTTATGACGATTTCCGCACAATCGCAGATCGTCGAGAACCACGGAATCGACAACGTGGGGTTCTTGAATCTCGATGAGGTTATCCGGATTATCGGACCGACAGATGTGATCGGGCCGGCCGCGGGGCCTGTGTCGGGGATCTCCATCGACACCCGGAAGCCTATCGGCGAAGACCACATCTTTTGGGCAATCAAAGGCCGGCACTTCAACGGGAACGAGTTTGTCGAGGACGCGCTCAGGGCCGGCGCAAGAGCCGCAGTGGTGAGTCGGGACGACCTGGCCCAACTATCACTACCCCCTGGCAGGACCGTTGTTCTAGTCACGGACACTCTTGCGGCGCTGCAAAAGCTGGCGGCCTCGTACCGGACTCGGTATTCCGGAACGGTGGTGGGCATCACGGGGAGTAACGGAAAGACCCTCGTGAAAGAGATGCTCGCGTCGATCCTCTGCCTGGAGCGGAAAACCTACCGATCACCCTTGTCTTACAACACACAGGTCGGAGCCGCCCTGGGAGTGCTTGGGATCAGGCCCGAACACGAAGTGGCAGTCATCGAAGCGGGAATAAGCCTGCCCGGCGAAATGGACCGCCTCGAACGGATGATCCGTCCTGACCACGGCATCCTCACCGTGATCAGCAAGGCCCACATTGGAGGTCTCGGAAGCCTCGAAACCACACTCGCAGAAAAGCAGCGGTTGTTCGCAAACTTAGCGGCGGACTCGTTCCTCCTGGTGAACGCGGACGACCCGCTTAGCATGAGCCTCGTGCCACGGTTGTCGTGCCGGGCGGTCACTTTCGGGCTCTCGGACTCGGCCGACGTAAGGGCGATCGACGTAACGCCGCTTCCCGAGCGAGGGCATTACTTCCGCATCCGCCTCTTTGGTGAGGAAGTAGATGTGACTTTGCCGGTTCCGGGGTGGTTCAACGTACTGAATGCACTTGCCGCTGCCGCGTGCGCAAAGCTGCTCGGCGTTTCGATCGAAGCGATCCGTTCGGGTCTGGAGTCCTTTCGCCCATCGCCCATGCGGCTGGAGATTCACACCACAGTTACCGGCGTGACGCTGATAAACGACACGTACAATTCGGACCCCGCATCCATGAAGGGGGCGTTGGATGTGCTCGCCAAAGTGGGGAAGGGCCGCCGAAAGATCGCGATTCTCAGCGACATGCTTGACCTGGGGCTGCTCAGCAGGGAAGAGCACCTTGCGGTAGGAAAGGACGTGGTCAGGGCCGATGTGGACCATCTGATTACGGTGGGCGACCACGCGGCACTTATCGGCCAGGCCGCGGCCGGGGAGGGCATGGCCGGTACCCGGATCACCAACACCGCCGGGTACACGGAAGCAGCCAGAGAACTCGAAAAGGTCATCAATCGCGGTGACGTGGTGTTGTTCAAAGGGTCGCGCTGGTTTCGGCTCGAGCGGATAGCGAAAGAACTCGTCGGATCCATCGGCGCTACGAGACTTGTGGTGAACCTGGACGCGATCGCTGCGAACATCAAGACTATTCGAGAGATCGTCGGCGAGAATGTCGCCATCATGGCCGTGGTTAAGAGTTTCGGCTACGGCAACGACTCCATCCGCACGTCGCGCGTTGCGTTAGAAAACGGCGTGAATCACCTCGCTGTGGCGTTTCCCGACGAAGGCGCGACCTTGCGGGAGAACCGCATCGAAGCGCCCATTCTGGTGTTCAACGTGCTCCCTGAAGAGGCGGACAAGGTGGTGCGCTACCGCCTGGCCGCGGTGGTCTCGTCCATTGAGGTCGCCGAGGCGCTGAATCAGGCTGCCCTCGGCCGCGCGAAGATCCCGGTGCACATTAAGGTGGACACAGGAATGGGCCGGTCGGGTGTGTGGGTCGATGACGCGCCGCCCTTCATCGAGCAAGTTTCCCGTCTGCGGAACCTGGACGTAGAAGGGATCATGACTCACTTTTCCAGCGCGGACGATCCCGCCGCGGACGACTATACTCGAGGGCAAATCCGTTCATTCCAACGGCTACTGAACGAGCTGGCAACACGCGGGCGCCGGTTCCGGCACGTTCACGCGGCGAATACCGCGGGCCTGGTGCGGTTCCCTGAGACGCATTTCACCATGGTAAGACCCGGGCTCGCAATCTATGGAATGTATCCTTCGGACGCGATGCGGTCCCTCATGCACCTGGAGCAGGTTATCACCTTTACCACCAAGATAGCGCAGATAAAGGAGCACCCGCCCGACCGGTGCATTTCCTACGGCCGCCGATTCGTGACGTGCCGTCCATGTCGCATTGCCACGCTGCCGGTGGGGTACAACGACGGGTACCCACGCTTCCAGTCGAACGTAGGCGAGGTGCTGGTCCGGGGCCGACGCTGCCCGGTGGTGGGGACGGTCTGCATGGACGCTACCATGATCGACGTGACTGACCTGCCCGACGCGAAGGTCGGCGACGAGGTCGTGCTCATCGGAAGGCAGGGAGACGAGGAAATCCTCCCCGACGAAGTCGCGGCCAACGGGAATACCATCAATTACGAGATTGCGTGCAAGATCTCCCCGCGAGTGACACGGATCTTTGTGCAGACGTAGCCGCTTCGCCGTAAGCCGAGCGGCATTCTCCCAAATCTCTCACGAGACATTATGGACCGGAAACAGCTACAAGACATCACTTCGACCATCATCAAGAAGTTCAAACCGAAACGCGTAGTTCTCTTCGGGAGCCACGCACGCGGAGAAGCCGGTGAGGACAGCGACCTTGATCTCTTTGTCGAAATGGAATCCGATCGGCGCCCTCCCGAACGAGCAATCGAGGTAAGCGCGGTGTTTGGCCTCCGTCCGTGGTCTCTGGATGTGGTGGTCTATACCCCGGCAGAGGTGGCACGACTTAAAAAAGTACCGGGGACACTTCTGTCGATCATAGAGGCAGAGGGCGAGGTGCTCTATGAGCGGCTCTGAATCCGGCTATTCCGCGTGGGTGGCAAATGTGCTTGGGATGGAAACCGATGCGCCACCTGTCATTGGACATCAGTGGGGCTGGTGAGATTTCGTATGGTCACATGCCTATCCTTATATGTTTCCAAGTCTGTATCGGTGGTGAAGATTTCCGTCGAACCTGCTGAAAGCAACGACGCGAGGATCAGAGCATCCACCGCAGGTATTCCGCATCCATGAGACAGGCGTGCGCCCCGGCTCAATATGATTTCATCAAGCCATACAACCCCGCACATGCCGTGAATGGACTCCAAAACATCATCCGCGCCGCGGATCTTTCCTTTCAGGCCGAGCCGTTCGATTTCAAAGAGAGATAGGCACGATACCACGAGCTGGAGCTGATCGTTGAGAGCCGCGTTCCAGACGTCAATTGCTTGGGGGTTGCCCTTTAACATCTCATGGAAAAACCCGGTGTCAAGACCTGTTATCAATGCGCCCCCTTTCAAGTTCCACATCTGCATCAGGTGCTACGGCACCGGTCCCCACCAACCGCAGAAGTTTCAGGCCGGCTTCCTTTTTCTTCTTTTGCTTCAGGTATGACTCAAGAGCGCGCGCTGTAAGGGCGGAGACGGAAATTCCTTCCCGTTGCGCTTCCTGCTTAAGGCTTGGCCCCAAGCTATCAGGGATGTGAACAGTAACGCGCATAGTATGTGCCTCATTGAGTATATGTGTGTACGAGCATAACAATTCTCACAATCAAAGTCAAGCTTGAGCCGAGCGAGGTTGCGGATCTCGAATTGGGAGGGCAATCCCTGTGACCGCTCAAGACATGAGAATGCTACAAGGGCGAGGAAATGAATGTAATGAAGGGGGCGGGTCTCAGACTCGCCCCTACCGACGTCTGCCGCTGACGACAACGCAAACGTATTTCTGAATCGACCTACTAGTCAGCCTGGATTCTTCTCCAGAAGCTTCGCGATCATCGCAGACGCGTCCTCCACGAAAACTCCCGACTGCTCCGCGCTGACCTCGGAGAAGTGGATTTGCGCATCCTTGCGAGCGTTCCCCCACTCCTTCGAGTTGAGTGTCATGAACGGGACGGGATCTGTGGAATGAGTCCTCAACGCCACCGGTGTTCGGTGATCAGGCATGAGGAGTAACCGCCAGCTGGGGAATTCATTCAATCCCTGGAGGAGCGGGCCCACGATCTTTTCGTCAAAGTCCTCGATCGCGCTCTTCTTGAGATCAAGGTAGCCGGAATGGGATGCCTCATCGGGTGCTTCAACGTGCAGGTACACGAAATCCTTTCGCCGGAGCGATTCCAGCGCGGCCTGCACCTTGCCCACGTAGTTGGTGTCGAGGTATCCCGTCGCGCCCGGCACCTCGACAGCCTCAAGGCCGGCGTACTTCCCGATTCCCTTCATGAGATCGACCGCGGCCACCACGGAGCCGGTGATCCCAAAACTGTCGGGAAGCGTCCGCAGCTTGGGCCGCTTGCCATGTCCCCACGGCCATACCGAATTCGCCGCCTTCTTGCACCGCTGGTTGCGACGGACATTTACCGGGTGATGCTCGAGGATCTTCCAGGATTTGAGGATCAACCTCAGGAGCGCTGCCGCGCAATCTCCCGTGGGCAAACGATCGTCCACCGGTTGCCCGGGGAAATCGTGCGGAGGGTAAGTCACGCATCCATCCGGACCATCCTCCCACACAAGGAGGTTGCGATACGACACGCCCGGATAGAGCGTAAATCCCAGCGCTTCCGCATAGGGTTGAAGCGCTTCGAGGAGTTGCCGCGCTTCTATGTTGGAAATGTGCTCCGCGCTGTGGTCACCCATGACGGTGAAGTTGCGGTCCAGATACACGAAGTTAAGCCGAAACGCCACGTCGTTGGGCCCCAGTTCCACACCCATCGAGGCTGCCTCGAAAGGCGCGCGTCCGGTGTAGACGGCATGTGGTGAATAGCCGAGGATCGACAGGTTCGCGACGTCGCTGCCCGGTTCCATTCCTTCGGGCACCGTTCGAGCAAGGCCGATGGTACCGGCTGAGGCCATCCTGTCCATCCAGGGCGTACGTGCCACTTCGAGTGGAGTGCGGTCTCCCAGTTCGGGTATGGGCAGGTCGCCCATGCCGTCGGGGACAACGATTATATATTTTGTTTTAGATTCCGAGGACATCCAACACCTTCTTCAATTCCGCTTCGCAAACGGTCGGTTCACAGGTCCCCGTGTGGGTCGAGACCTTGATTGCATTATCCGGGTCTTTCAGGCCGTGGCCGGTGAGGGTGCAGACGATGCGCGCACCTTTGTCGAAAAGACCCTCTTTGTTCTTCTTGATGACGCCCGCAATGGAGGCTGCCGATGCAGGCTCGCAGAATATTCCTTCTGTGGATGCGAGGAGTTGATACGCCGCGAGGATCTCATCGTCGCTCACCATGTCGATGAGGCCGCCCGATTCATCGCGCGCGGCTTCAGCAGGCTTCCATGACGCGGGGTTGCCGATGCGGATTGCCGTGGCGATTGTCTCCGGGTTCGGAATCACATGGCCGCGAACGATTGGCGCCGCGCCTTCCGCCTGGAATCCGATCATCTTCGGCAATTGCGAAATCTTTCCCGCATCTCGTCGCACTTTGTAACCGGCCCAGTACGCTGTGATATTCCCCGCGTTTCCAACGGGGAGCGCGTGGAACTCGGGAGCGTCCCCCAAGGCGTCGCACACTTCGAACGCGGCGGATTTCTGGCCTTCTATGCGGTGCGGGTTGATGGAATTCACCAGCGTTATCGGATAGTTCTCGGCGACCTTCTTGACGAGTCTGAGTGCGTCGTCGAAGTTGCCGAGCAGCTGGATCACCGTTGCGCCGTGAATCATGGCTTGCGCGAGCTTGCCGAGCGCTATTTTGCCTTCGGGGATAACGACGAATGCCTTGATGCCGGCCCGCGCGGCGTACGCCGCGGCTGACGCTGAAGTATTGCCCGTGGACGCGCAGATAACTGCCTTCGAGCCTGCTTCCACGGCCCTCGAAATGGCCATGGTCATACCGCGATCCTTGAAGGACGACGTCGGGTTCAGTCCTTCGTATTTCACGTACATCGAGATGTTCGGGTTGACCTTCGACGCCAACCGCGGCACAGGTATCAGCGGAGTCCCCCCTTCGAGGAGGGTCACAATGTGCGCGTCATCGGCAAAGCGATAAAAGTCGGGATACTCCCTTATCACACCTTTCCACATGATTATTCTCCGCTCTGTATGCTGTCATACCGATTCGCTTTCAAACGAGTAACGTCAAGAGGGCCGGCAGGGACGCCGGCCCCCACTATTTCTTATGGTGGCGGCCCCGCGTCTCGAGGGGTGCCCGCCATATTACTGCCCTGACAGCAAAATCCTGTGAACGTCGTCGCCATGGGCACCTACCATCGGAGGTTCGTATGGGGAGGTGCGGAGGGGAGATGGAGTCTCCCCTCCGCAGGATTGCGCAACGTGCGCTCTTGCTTCCTATCTCCGAGGCGGAGCCACGGAGTGTTAACCGAAGCCGAGGACTTTCATGGTTCGTTGTGCCCGAAAACCGGCGCATGGAAGTTGGTATCAGGTGTTCACGCCAACCATCCGACTTACGAAAGTTTTTCATCTTCGATCCGTATAATGACCGGCGGCCCTTCCACCACATCCACTTCCCCGATCCGGCGCGCCGCTTCGAGAATATTCGCCTCGCGGGCTCTGTGGGTGAGAAACACCACAGGCACATCCTGCGAACGATGCCGCGCCTTCTGAACCACCGAATGGATGCTGATCCCGTGCTCCGCCATGATCCCAGAGACCTTGGATAGCACGCCAGGCCGATCCAGAGCCTGCACTCGAAGGTAGTAGTTGGTCACGATATCGCTCATGTCCATCACGCCGGAAGAAACGATCCGCTCTTCGGGGTAACCCGCGGGCGGCACGCGCATTCCGCGATTCTGAACGATATCGCGCGCGATCTCTATCACATCTCCGGCGACGGCCGACGCTGTCGGCTCTCTGCCAGCTCCGCGACCGTAAAAGAGCAAATCGCCCGCCATGTCACCCTTGAGATAGATCCCGTTGAACACGCCATCCACGCGCGCCAGAGGGTGGTCTCTCGGGAGCATGGTCGGGTGGAGACGCGCCTCCACCGTTCCGTCGTGGCCGATGATTACCGCGAGCAACTTGATTTTGTATGAGAATTCGCGGGCCATCTCCACATCATAGGGATTGATCCCGCGGATACCTTCCACAAATATATTACTCACCGGCACACGGATGCCGTGCGTGAGACTCAGCATGAGTACGAGCTTGTGCGCGGAATCGAAGCCGTCAACATCCAACGACGGGTCTGCTTCCGCGTATCCCAGCTCCTGAGCCTGTGCGAGCATCTCATCGAACGAGATACCCGGGTTCTCGTCCATCGCGGTGAGGATGAAGTTGCAGGTGCCGTTGAGGATCGCCAGCACCTTGTTGAATCGATTGGCAACCAATCCTTCCCGCAAAGAGCGGAGTATGGGGATCGCGCCCGCAACCGCTGCCTCGAACGCGATTTCTTTCCCGGCCTTTTCCGCCGCACGGAAGATCTCTGTGCCATGCTCCGCAAGGAGCGCTTTGTTGGCGGTTACGACATGCTTGCCTTTGCTCAGCGCCTCGAGGATGAAGCTGCGAGCAGGCTCGTAGCCACCGATCAGCTCGACCACGATGGAAATCTCGGGATCGTCCAACAACTCCCGAGCGTTCGTGGTAAGAACCGACCGATCTACCGCGACTCCGCGGTCGGATTCCACATCCAGATCCGCGATCCGCTTAAGCCTCAGTGGCAGGCCGACTCGGCGTGCGAGGAGGTCTCCGTTCTCCTGGAGAATCTTGACAAAGCCTCCTCCCACGATACCGAAGCCAATAAGGCCGATACACACCTCTTTCATGATTCGTTCCCGTACCGAGCGCTGGTTCAGAGCGCGGCAGATCGGGGCACCTGCGAGACCGTTTCCTTGAGACCTATGCCTTCGGCCAAGAACTGCCGGATGCCTCTGATGGCCTGACGAGTGCGAAGCCTGTTCTCCACGAGCGCGAATCGGACATGCTCGTCTCCGTGCGGGCCGAAGCCGATGCCCGGACTCACCGCGACTTTGGCATGCTCGGTGAGAAGCTTGCTGAACTCCAAGGAACCAAGATGCCGGTACTGTTCGGGTATCCGCGCCCACACGAACATAGTGCCCTTCGGCGGTGTCACCTCCCAGCCGCAATCGTTGAGACCCGAACAGAGCGCATCGCGGCGGTCGCGATACTCCTCGCAAATCGCTCGCACGCAATCCTGATCGGAGTTCAAGGCGATGATTGCCGCAATCTGAATCGGCTGGAAAATTCCGTAGTCAATGTAGCTCTTCAGCCGTCGGAGCGCTTCGATCATCTTCGGGTTGCCCGCGGCGCAACCGACTCGCCAACCCGCCATGGAATAGCTCTTGGACATGGAAAACATCTCCACGCCGACTTCTTTGGCTCCAGGCACCGAAAGGAAGCTGGGCGCCTCGTATCCGTCGAAAGTAAGGTCCGCGTACGCGAAATCATGGACCACCATGATCTTGTATTCCATAGCGAACTCGACAATCCGCTCGAAGAAATCTCGATTCACCACCATGGTGGTCGGATTGTGGGGGAACGATATGATCAGCAGCTTGGGCAACGGCCATGTCAAGCGGCACGCATTCTTGAGATCTTCGAAGAAATCGTGATCGGGCGAGATCGGCACATGCCTGAGGTCCGCGCCCGCAATCACGACGGAATACGGATGGATCGGATAGCTGGGGGAAGGCACGAAAACGACGTCCCCAGGGCCCATGGTCGCGAGCACGAGGTGTGCGAGGCCGTCCTTGGCTCCCATGGTTGCCACAACTTCCTTTTCCGGGTCGAGATCGACGTCGTAGCGCCGTTTCCACCAATTCGCAAACGCCTCACGAAGCTTGGGGATACCCGCGGACGCGCTGTATCGGTGATTCCTCGCGTCGCGAGTCGCCGCGACGACCTTTTCCACTATATGTTCCGGCGTAGGGATGTCGGGATTGCCCATGCCGAGGTCGATGATGTCATCTCCCGCCCGCCGCAGACGCATTTTCAGCTCGTTGACTTGTTGAAACACGTAAGGGGGAAGCCGTTTGATTGTCCTGAATTCTTCCACAATCACCTCCCGGCGGCTACGCCGCCTCTGACGATTTCCTTCCGCACCTGTGATTCTTCGCCTGGATTTTGTCTCGGGAAGATCTTGGGTGTGGCCGGAGACTGGCGGGAACCATTCGTTCGCCGCTGAAGCCGTCTCAACGCTCATTCACTATTTTACGGCGGCCGATCGAGAACCTTGAGTCACGCGCCGGCGCAATGTGCAGGTGGCTGAATGTCTTCGCCGTTCAAGATGGCCGTGGCCTCAGGGGTGCGTTTACCGAGGCCGTCATATAGGACGAGCGACTCCTCCACGGGTGGAGAGGAGTCTGCTCCAAGCTGGGCTTCAACGCACACGAGGCCGGAAGGTACTTCCTTCCGAGCTTGAATCCATAGCATACGCGCCAGTGTAAATCCAGCGTCTTTCATGGGTTTCTTCATCTCATGGACGCGCTGAGCCGGGTAAATGAGTGCCAATCGTCCGCATTTGCGGAGGAGGGCGCCTGCAACGCGGAACAGCTCGCTGCTCGGGAGCATGAGTTGATGCCGGGCCAGGGCCTTCTCTTCCAGACGGTTGAGAATGCCGCGTTCGGGGCTGTGATACGGCGGATTGCACACCACCACATCGAATTGACCCGGTTTGAAAAGGCGATCGGCCGTCCGCGCATCGCCTCTCACAATAGACACTCTCGATTCGAGTCCGTTCAGCAGGGCGCCTCGACAGGCACGATCCGCGAGGGACGCCTGGATCTCCAGTCCCACGATCGTCGCTGCCTGTTCCCGCACGGCAAGGCCGAATGCAATGGCGCCCGAGCCCGTCCCAACGTCCAACACGACCTCGCCGGGTTTGATTCCAACAAACCACGTCAGGATGAGCGCATCCTCCGTGGCGCGGTATCCCCGTCTTGCCTGGATCACCTGAACCTTGTTACGGAACAGGCCGTCCACCGATTCGTCCGCCGTCACATGCACGCGGACCATATTCTCATTCCTGTACGGTAGCGAACCCATCGAATCGGCGACCGGTCGCCGGTCAAAAAACGTTCAGCACCAGACCGGACGCGATCTTCGGATAGAAGTACGTGGACTTGTGCGGCAGCTTGTGGCCCAGTTCCGCCGCGGTCTCGACCTGCTCGACGCGCGTGGGGTTGAGCACGAATGCGAGGTTCACGTCTCCGCGGCCGACTTTTTCGAGCACTTCCGCCACCGAAGGGCTGTATTCGATCCTCTTCTCAGGGTCGTCCTTGTCCAATTCGAGGCCGTGCCCGATGATCACCTCGCGAAGGATTGTCACATCAAGCCCTCGAAGCGTCTGCGGAACCTGTGGATCGATGAGTGGATCTATTGCTTCCAGGCTCTTCAGCCTGAGCAACCAGAATCCTGGTTCCCCGTGAACGACCAGCGCGAAATTGCCCGCACATTCCGACCAGTCAGACATGCGGGACAGCAATTCGCGCGCCGCGGCTCGCGGGTCGGCGTCCTCGAACTGATGGCGATCGATCCGGAAATGCAAAGTGAGCCGCTCGAGCAGCCGCCCGAAATCGACATCAGCCGCCCCTCCAACCATGCGATGGGCCGGCAGAATCGTCAAGCCGGGGTGCGAGGTCGAGGTAAGGTACATCATCACGTAGCCCGCGTCCCCGTTGATTTCGCTGTCGGCCATCTCTCGCTTGAACGCGAGCGCGGTTTCGTACCGATGATGGCCGTCTGCGATAAAGAGGCTCTTTTCCCGCAGGTACTCGCTGATCCGTGCGATCGCGGCCTCATCTTCGATGATCCAGGTTCGATGAATAGTGCCGTCTTCCTCGACTGCCTGCTGTTGAGGTGGGGCCTGCATGAACGCCCGATACACGTTGATGACGCGGTGCTCCCTGTCGGTGAATAATGAGTGGATCGGCGTCAAATGAGAGTGGCAGGCTCGCAAGAGGCTGAGCTGCTCTTGCTTCGGGCCTTTGTAAGTCTTCTCGTGCGGTAGGACTTTACCCTTGCCGTAGTCGCCAACCTCGACGAGCGCTACGATCCCGTCGATGGTGCGTCGGCCGCCGTCAGGCCGTTCGAATTCCATCTGGTAGACAACAAGGCCGGGCCTCTCCCGCCGGACGAGCACACCGCGCTCGAGCCACGCTCGCAGGGTAGACGCGGCACGGGAGTACCGATTGTCTTCGTCCGTGTCGGCTGCATACTGCTTGCCAAGCACCAATCGAATAATGTTGAGTTCGTGAGCCTCGTAGAAAGCTTCCTGCTGCCGCGGTGATATGACGTCGTAGGGCGGTGTGATGAGCCGGTCCAGTTCTTGGGCGCAGGCGCCGTTGTAGTGAACGACCTTGAATGGGGCTATATTTGCCATTGAGAGAGACCTCTAGGGGTAGACGGGAGCGCTGCACACGCTCTCTCCCGGCTTCCACTGCGGGGCCGTCATTCCGGTCCGGCGAGAATAGGGAAGTCAGGTTATCTTTTTTTTGTAGCACGCGGAAGCCGAGCGGGTCAACACGCGGGGACAATTCGCGGTAACCGTTCAGTTATTCATGGCAAGAAGCAACAACCTCTCGAAATCAGGGGATGAGTTGAATCCTATGGGGGGTGGCTCCGACGTTATACGTCGGAGCGCCGAAGGCGTAAGAGGTCTTGACCGCTCCTCATGAGACTTTTCTCATGCGAGAAAGGACAGGGACCTCTTGTTGCTGCGCAACCCCGACGTGTAACGTCGGGGCTACCCTGGGGCACTCCGTGAGACATGGGACACCCTGCTTGTACTTCGCGTAGAGGTTGCTCCGTTCGCTGGAATAGAGACCTCAATGAAGAGGTTTGCGGAACCTCCCCGCGTAACTGAATGAACACAGTTCGCGCGACCTCGGAGGGTCGATGCGTCGGGGTTCAATTCGCGAGGCGGGGCGAGTCCAGCCATAATCCCGTTACCATCGGCGACGACTTGTCTCGATCCAGCACGAGACTGATGAGAACGTCTTCGGGCTCCTTGGAATACCGGGCCTTGAAGAGGGTCACAGTTCCACCGTACTGTGTGTAATGTCCGATGTACTCTACAGATCGCACGGCCCCGAGCTTCTTTTGCAGGTTCTTCTGGAGTTCCAGAAATGCTTCGCGAGTTTGGGCTTTCTTCATGACGTCGGAGAAATGGCTTGTATAGCGGGTATAGTCTCCTTCCGAGAGGCCCTCGATAATCCCTTTGACGATGTCAGTCGCATGGCTCTTAATCGATTCGTCCGCGGCGCCCGGAGCCGCACCGGTTTCCGGACGGCTTGGCGCCCGCCGCGACTGCGCCGTCGCACTGGACAGGATGAGCAGCGAAACGAGCGCGCCAATGGTCAAGACCGCCGTTAGTCGCAACGTAGAGCGCATATGAAAAGTGACAGACCTCCCTTATTCCAACGTGACCAGCTCGATGAGTTTGCGTAGTTGTTCCAGGCTCTCCTCTGAGATGCTGGTGATTTCATATCCCGAGAGGTATTCGCCATTTTCGTCGCGCTTGGTCCAGCGGCACTTCCCGTTGAATAGGAAGGAACGCACCTGTTCGAAGCCTTCCGGAATGATTTCGAAGGTCCTGATCTCGCCGAGAGTTCCTCCGACGCCGAGGATCCCCATGTTCTTTTCCGTGATGTCGCGAATGGTGCCGACCACTCCGGATTTCACATCGCGAATCGGCACCCTGACCATCAGGTAGTGCCGAGGCAGGCGAAGACTCTCCCGAATGCTCACCGATCGCCCGTAAAGCTCGTGGTCTTTGAGCAATTTCATGTTGATGAGCTGTTCGAAGGCCATCTGGAGGGCTGCCGGCGACATCTCGTATTTTTCCATCAGCTCCGTGTCGGTCATGCCGCTGCGGATATCATTAATGATGTCTCGTGCTTTGATCTTGTGATCGGAGGGCATGATCGGCGGCACCTTCCCGGACCGGTCCTACGGGTTCGAATTCGACATAAGTCAACGTAATTATACCACTCCACAATGGCAAGCGGTCAACAGGTTAGCCCACCTGCCGCGAAAATTACATGCTGAGGAGCCTCCTCCAAGCAGAGAGACCCTTGAACCGCACCTTTTCCGGATCGGGCTTGTTGAAACCGGGCGGGAGCGATACATGCCACTTGCCCATTAGCACGAACGGCCCCCAGTAATACGGGTGGCTCGTGCTCTTATCTGCGATGAGAGAAAGCTTGGCCTGGCGAAGCGCCTCGGCTTTGGATTTCTGATTGAGCTTGCCGTACATCGAGATGAAGAGTTTCGCGGTGCTCTCGTCGTTGACTTGCCACATGCTCAAGACGACCGAATCCGCTCCGGCGACAAGAAACGCCTGAGACAGTCCCAGTAAGCCATTGGACACCCCGTGAGATCCCGAGCCCGGCGATAGGCACGACGACAGCACTACGAGATCCGCGTTCAGTTTGAGGCCGTACACTTCTCCGAGTTGGAGAAAGCCGTCATTATCCGCATCGCCGTAAAGGGAAAAGACGATCGCCGGTTGCTGCCAAAGCTTTCCAACGGGTGTGAGCAACAACCCGTGTGTCGCGAGGTGGATGTAGCCGTATCGGCTCAAATCCGCCTTCTTGAAGAGCGTCTCCGTGGCCTCGGCTCCGAAATAGGTTTGTACGGGCCCTCCGACAATCTTGGCGATTTCCGAGATCTCTCGCCGGGCGCCCGGAAGGGGCTGCAAGCTCTGATCTCTGGTGCCTTTGGTTTGTTCGCCGAAAGCGGTGAGTAAACGCTCGGCCCCAGGATTCAACTCTCCCTTGGCGGCTTTCTCGCTGTAGACTGCGTCACCAAATGCCACAAGGCTCCAGCCGGGATTCGACAGGCGTTTTCTCGTGCGTAAATAGCTGAAAAGCGAAGCAGTCGGCGCATAGGCGAACGCGTATTTCTCCACCAGGTATGTAGGCCGCTCCTTGGCGGACCAAAAACGCTTCTCCGCATGCTCCGCCGAACACACCAGGATTTCGAAAGGCAGAGTGCTCAGCGGTCCGTGCGGAATGACCACCACCGCCTTCTTGCCCGCGAGGAAATGTTCAACGGGCTTGATCACCCGAGAATATATCCGGTATGCGACCGAAGGGTCCCAACTCTCTCGAGTGTCGGCACGGTGCAGAGGCCGCATGAGAGCGTCTATGTCCCGTTCCATGTCTTTGAGAGAGTAGTCGATGGAGAATGTATTGAAGCGGCCCTTGTCCATAGCGAATATGTACGTGCGGCTCCGCGTGACCATGTATTCCAGGATCGCCTCGTCGGGGTCCACAACGTCCCTCTGAAGCTGTTGGACAGAAGGTAATCGCGGGTACTTGACCGCCGCGTAAGCCGGGTGGTCTTTCTCCATGATCACCTTGAGTTTCTGGAATGCCTTCTCTCTGGCGCGACGTTCTTCGACCAGCTTTTCTATCTGCGCTTGGTTTGGGCCTTCTCGGGAAAGCTCGGCCGAAATCCGCTCGTTAAGCTTCTTCAGTCCGAGTCGAAGACTCTTCTCTTTGATAAGCAGGTCCTGCGGCAGATCGGAAAAACTCGGCACATTGGTGCGTGACAGCATGTTGTCGAACGAGGCCGCCTTGAGTCGTTCAGCGATCCTCAAGGCCTGGTTTTCGTAAGCTCCTCCCGGGTCTTTTCGGGCGAGCGTCATCAGCACGCTCAACGTGGTCTCGAAAAGCGCGGTCTTGCCGCCAAAGATGAAGGTGTCTTCGTCGGACTCTTCAACGATGTCGGTCTCCATCCCCTCGAGGACAGCGATAGCTTTGCGGTATGACTCGAGGGCTTCGCCTGTTCGGCCCTTGCCCTGGAGCGCCCGCCCCATGATGAAGTACGCCTTCCACAACATCCCGCGGTCATCGGAAGCGTGGGCGATTTCAAAGGCAGACTTCAAGCTTGCCACAGCGCCGTCGAAATCCCCCAGGATCGATTTCACCAGCCCAATCTGGAGGAGGTTCTCGTTGACGCCGCGGCGATCTCCCAGCTGGCTGCGCTTTTCCTGGGCCTCACGGTAATATTCCAAGGCAATCTTGGGACGACCGAGCACCTGGTAGAGCGTGCCGATGCGAGTAAGAATACGAGGCTCGGTCTTGACATCGCCTGATTCCTTTGTCATCGCCAGCGCCTTGAGCTGATACCGCAGCGCCTCATCCGGTTTGCCCAACTTGCTGAAGATGTCTCCAAGGCGGATAAGCTCGGCCCTCTGCATGGGAACGTTCTTCGTGTCGGAATGCACACGAAGGGCATCCTCGTAGAACTCCCGAGCCTTTTCATAATCTTCTATCTGGTAGTAGACATTGCCGATCCGGTGGTAAATCCGTCCGAGGAAACTGTTGCTCGCGGTGAGTTGGGCGAGGTCCAGCGCTTTGTGGTAATAGTCGAGAGCCCGCTCGTAATCTTTGAATCCGTCATAAATCTCACCAAGATAGAAATCGAGATCGCGCGTCTGAGAGGAAGGCAGCCCCAACTCCGAGCGAAGTTGCAGCGCGCGGTGAAGGTTCTGGAGAGCGTTCTCGTAGTCCTCCGTCTTTACCTGGATGATCCCGATCTCGCCCAGCGCCCACAGTTCGCCGCGACGGTCACCTTGGCGGCGCATAACTTCGAGGGTGTCTTTCAGCAGGGCAAGCGCCTGATCGTGTTTGCCCGCGTCCTGAAGCACCGAGGCCATCTTGAGACGTATAGAGGAGATTGCGCGGGCGTCGTCGATGCTCTGCGCAAGCTTGAGCGCCTGCTGCAAGAGCGCGAGCGCCCGCTGCGGATCGCGCCGGGCTTTGGAAAGCATGGCGGTTTCCGCCAGTATCGCCACTTCACCCCGCGGATTGTAGATGCGCTTGTTGATCTTTTCCGCTTCATCGAGGTTTTTCGCCGCGGTGTCCAGGTCCCCGCGATCCAAGTGGAGTCTTCCAATGTTGGCAAGGTCCGTTGACACCCCGCGCAGATCATTGATCCGCCGGTGCAGCTCAAGCGCTGCATTGAGCTTCTCCAGTGCAACACCCTGAGACCTGCCTGCTGCATGGGCGTTTGCGAGATTGGTGAGAACGTCCGCTTCGCCCTTCTTGTCACCGAGGTCGCTGTACAGCGCAAGCGCCTGCTCGAGATTCTGCATGGCTTCCGGAGCCTGACCCATGTGCTTCATGAGATTTCCCATGTTCGCCAGGGCCGCAGCTTCGCCGTGACGGTCCCCGATGCTCCTGCGGACCTCCAATGCCTTCCTGAAATAGTCCAGGGCCTTGTCGTGGTCGCCCAAGTGCTTGTAGTGAACCCCGAGTGCTACAAGGTCTCCGCCTTCGCCGAATCGGTCCCACATGGCTCGGTGGCCTTCCAGAGATCGTTCAAATAGCTCTTGGGCCTTCTTCGGTTCACCCCGCTGTTCGTAGACCAGGCCCATCAGGTGGTCGCAGTCCGCGACCTTCCCGCGATCTCCCGCATCGGCAAAGTCTTTACGCGCTGCCTGAGCTGTCTTGAATGCGTTGTCCGAGGCCTCGCGCGCGAGCTGAAACCGGGCGACCGCCAGACGCACAAGTGCGCGCGTGGCGCCATCGACCTTTCCGGAAATGTCCTCGACGGCCTCCTTGAGGAGCTTCCACGCGAAGTCCGCCTCGCCCAAGCTTGTATGGATTTGCGCCAGAAGCACTCTGGCTCGTGCGCCTCCTACTTTGTCATTGGCCTTCTTTGCAACTGCGAGGGCTTCTTGGGCGTATTCTTGCGCTTTTTGCACGAACCCCTGTTTGTAGTACACCGTGCCTACGAGGAGAAGAGCGCCCGCTTCGCCTCCATGATCGGACAATGCCCGAAATTCACGTAGAGCCTCACCTCCGTGCTCCAAGGCCGACTTCATCCGACATCGATCGCTTTCGACGTTCCCGAGAGCCAGGCGTGCTCGTGCGCTCATCAAGCGATCGCCGGCTTCGCGGTATTGATTCAGGGCTTCGGTAAGAGTACGAACGGCCAAAAGGACGTCACCTTTCTTGCGCGCGTTCATGCCGTTAGCCAGTAACTGCGGGTTGATGGGAGCGCTCTTGGGGGCCGGCGCCTCGACCGGCGGGCATTCCTCGACTACCTTGACGGGCTTGTTGGGTTTGTTGCTCTTCTCGTCGAGCTGCGCCAGCTTCAGAACGGCTTCACTCAACTCCTCTTTGAGGTCAAGTTTGCGGTAGATCTCCTCCGCCTTCGCGAAGCTTGCCCGCGCCCCAGCGAAATCCGATCGGGACACCTGTGCATTGCCGAGAAGTAGACAAATCCGAGCGATTTCCTTCTCTTTCCCCTCTTTCGACAGGACCGTGAGAAGACGCCCGTAAGCAGCAATTGCTTCGGCTTGCCGATTAAGCTTGATCCGGCACGACGCAAGGTTCTCCAGCAGGTCCGGCAAGAGGGCTGCTTCGGATGCAGGAAGGATCTTCAGTGCTTCGTCGAACGATTCCGCGGCGGGCGCCCACTTGGATTGGCGCATGAAGATCCGGCCTGCGAGGGCATATCCGAGACTGCGCGCACGCGCGTTCTTTTGCTCCTGATGGATTTTGATCGATCGACGAACGAATCCGAGAGCTTCTTCATCCCGCCCCAACCGGAACGACGTACGAGCCAACCCGTCGACAGCCGCTGAGATGGCCTTGGGATCGGGCCGGCCTTCTGATACCTTGAGAAGCTGAGAGTACTTAGCAAACGCAATCTCGTGGTTCTCAGCTTTCTCGGCCTCACGCGCCTCCTTGAACAATACCGCCGGATCGGCTTTCGTGGGCTGCGGTTTTTGTGGGCCGGGTTTTGCTGCAACCGGCTTCGCCGGCGCCTGAGTCACCGGTGTTCCCGCAGGTTTCGGAACTCCCGCCGGGGTCTGTGCCTCGGAAGCGGGCTGTTTCGGAGGGCTCGTCTCTTCGGGCGTCTCTTTCGCCGGCGGAGTCTGAGGCGCCGATGACTCCGAAGGATTGGGCTCGGCCGGGGGGCTTGCGTCCTCTTGCCCGGCGTGTGCGGGTGCCGAGAATGAGCCTCCGGAGAGCAAACCTTCGAACCGTGTGTCCGAAAAGGGGCGCTCGATTGCGTGAGACGCTGGGTCCAGCTCAATGGCGAGAGCCTCTACGCTCAACCACAAACCCGCGACTACCGTCACGGCGGCCGCGGCTATCCGATACCTCTTAATGCAGCGTTCCATCATCTGCCTTTTCTCTACTCACGCAGAAAAATAGTGCGACTCCCCCTGCGACCATGCAGAGACACAAGATCTGGCCCATGCTAAGCCAGCCTGCGATAAAGCCGATCTGCGGATCGGGTTCCCGGAGGAATTCCACAAGAAAGCGAAAAACGCCGTATCCCATGATAAATGTGGCCAGTACCACGCCGTGATGGGTGGTCCTCCGCCGCAGCAACCACATGAGGGAGAACAGCACAGGTCCTTCAAGTATCGCCTCATAGAGCTGCGATGGGTGTCGGGGCAGAGCTCCCCCCAACGGAAAGACAATGCCCCACGTAAGGTCGGTCACGCGACCGAACAATTCGCCGTTGATGAAATTGCCGATCCGCCCCAGCATCAGGCCGATAGGAGCGGCCAGTGCGCCAATGTCAGCCAACTCCAGGAAGGGCGCATGATTCTTGCGGGCAAACAACCATCCAGCGACGATCATGCCGATCATTCCGCCGTGAAAGCTCATTCCGCCGTGCCACAAGGCGAAGATCTCCCACGGCGCGGACGCGTACACCGGAGCGTTGTAAAAGACCGCATATCCGACTCTTGCGCCGATCAACAGCCCCACGATCAGGTAGAAAAGAAGATCGCCGGCAGCCTCCACGGAGACCGGACCACCTTTGCGGCGCAGTTCCGCTCGAATAACGAAATAGGCGACGAGAAACCCGCAGAGGTACATGAGCCCGTACCAACGGATCTCAAGCGGTCCTACACGGAAAAGGACAGGGTCGAGGAACGGATATGCCGCGGTTGCAATCATCGGGTGGTACGCTTTTCCGTGATGGCGTGGGTTTTGACGCTGAAAATCCCCCCTAACCCCCCTTTATGAAAGGGTGGGACATGCACACGTCCGCATATATTGGAGGAGGGAATCTGCCTATGTGCTCCGCGATTGAAGAAGGGAACCGGTCTATACCCCATAAGCGATAAGATAAGCAAGATTCCAAGAACATGCCCCTCCCTGTCCCTCTCCGTCAACGGAGAGGGAACGCACTTCCCCCCGTTGACGGGGGGATTGAGGGGGGGACGGTTGATGACAAGAATCTGTACGGCGCAGAAAAGACACGTCCTAGCGGCTGCACCGCCTCTTATCTTAACGCTTATGGGTCTATACCCCCCTTTGCTAAAGGGGGGAAGGGGGGATTTTTCCTGCAGGATCACGCTACTCAGAAACGCAGACCAAATTTGTGATGCGCCAACGATCATGAGTCTTTTCGCTCTTTCTTCATGGCCGGCTGTGCACTCACGCATCGGGCTTCCAGCATGCGAATCTTGTCGTCCTGAATCCGCACCACGTTGCCGATCTTCCGGAAAATGCCTCTAATGACTTTTACGTCTCGTTCGTCGAGTTGTGCGCTGTTGAGAATCCTGCGGATGTCTCTCATCATGCGCAGTGGATTGGAGAACTCGAGGAAACGAGCCCGCACGAGAACGGATTCGATGTGGTCGTACATTTGTTCACGGGACTGCACGGAGGCCGGCGTATACTTCCACAAGGCAAACCCTGTGGGACGGCACGCGATCTTGAAGATTTCGTATGCCGTCACCGCAGCCGCTTGGGCGATATTCATGGACGCAAACTGCATATCCGTAGGGATAACCATATGATGGGTGCAGATCTTGATCTCTTCATTGGTCAACCCTCGAGCTTCTCGGCCGAATACACACGCGACAGGACCGACTCGCGCACGGTCCATAAGTTCAGGGATCATTTCCACAGGAGTCAACGCGGTAGCCCGCTTACGTCCGAGTCGAGCGGAAGTTCCTACGGCCATGACGCAATCAGATACCGCCTGCCGCAGGTCGTTCACCCGCGTGGCGTTCTCGACAATGTCGTATGCACCCGACGCCATCGAGAATGCGTCGGTGTCAGGTCCACAATAGCTTGAAGAAACCAGAGTAAGGTTTCCGATACTCATATTTTTCATGACACGCGCGACGGCTCCGATGTTCCCGGGGTGCGTGGTCTCCACCAAAACAAATCGGACATTGCTCAGCACCGGACCCCAATCGGGGTGCACGGCGAAGCCTCTTTGCTCCTGTTTGGGCTCCTTCATGCGAGGGATCGGACTCCAAGAAGTAGTGTTCTACGCGTGTTCGGGCCGTGGGGAGCAGCTTCACGGCCGGCAAACGGACTTCTGCCGTCGATGCAGACGCGCGGGACGATAATATGAGTTTGGAACAATGTCAACGAATATCAAATGAAAATGGCCGGTTGCTAAGGCAAGAAGTTATAAGAATCCATCATCGTAGTGAACTCAATAAGGTATACCACCTATCAGCGAATATGGCCGCATCCAGGAGTCCCGTGGTCTCCTGCCTGTAGGGGCGACTGGCCGGTCGCCCGTGTCGACGACGAAGTGAGGCCGGCCTCCCGCCTGAGTGGAGATGACTGACGATCCCGTGGAACGCGGGGTCGTTTCACCAACAGCGGGCAATCACTCTCTTGTACGCGAAATGCCCTAATATCAATGCGTCATCAAGACTGAAACAAAGTCGTTGTAGGGGCGCACCCGCGTGTGCGCCCTGAAAGCCGGGCCGACACACGGGTCGGCCCCTACCAGGCTTCGTTGATGATACTTGTTTGACAGTGCATTGGTGTAACCGGCATCCAGCGCCATCCCAGAACAAGAAACTCCGTTCCTCGCGGGAGTAACGGAGTTCTGGGCCGGATATGCGGTTAGAGGACTACTCGCTAGTCCTGTCGAGAGATCAAAATGGGATGTACGGTAGGTTGAACGAAAGTGCGAACTTCCCGCCGAATATGAAGTTCTGCCGCTGCATCGAGAAGGTGTATGGCTGAGGCGCGCCGGCTGCTCCGGCCTGTGTTATGTCCATATCCGCGGAGGCACGGAGGTATGTCCATGTCCCGAATATTCCGGCATAACCGCCCATAATCTGCGCACCGTATTCCGCGAATGCCTCGAGGAAATAACCATTCCGCAAGGCTCCGGAGGACTCAAAATGAAAGACACCTCCAAACGTCTGATTATACTTGACGTTCCCGAAAAGATAGGGGAATCCAATCAGCCCGAACTTCAGCGCGGCATCTTGATTCACGACAAGCCCAAAATAGGGAATGTACGCCCTGACGGTCACATCGGCCTCGTCCGAGGGATTGGTGAAGGCAAGGCCCACCGCGACCGGGTCACTGAACGAGGTATCAAAAGCGTCATAGCGGAAGCCACCCACCGCGGCGAAGCTCCCATAAGCGGGGTACATGCCCGCACCTTCCAGGGTATACCACTGCGTCTTCGCTCCCCAGGTCCTGAGAGCGACCGTCCCATTATACGCCTCGTCCGATTCCTTATTCGACGGGACCAACCAGGAACCCCTGGTAAAGACTCCCAGGTCCCCAACACGTCCGTCTGCTGACAGCGCAAGCCAGAGGCCCTGCACCGGATAGCGGTGCTGAAATTGGCGTACACCCCCCAGGGCAAGTTGATCGGCCGTGAAATCGAGCGAAACGCTCGGGTTTGTGGTGAGGTAACCGACTTCGAGTGCGAGGCCCGCGCCCCCTTTTGGATCGGCCTTGGGCGCGCATGACGGCCCGCCCATGAGCCCTCCGAAGGACGGCAAGCCCAAGCCCTGGGCAAAGACCATACCCGGCCCCCATGCGAGGAGCACAATGCTCAGAATAACAACGACAAGTTTCATTCCCATATCCTCCTGAAGAGCCGCATTCGGCAACTCGGAAAACGCCCAGAACGATCGTTACAGGTACGCCGCACGTCCTCTGCACGACCGTACTTTGTTTCCACCCCGGTGTCGCCGAGGGGCCAAGCGACGACAACCTTCTCCTCCGGCAGCCGACTGACAGGGCGGCTCACCGGGACGCACTAAAATATTATCCTGATTCAGGTCAAGGCTCATTTAATCCCAAATCGCCACAAAAGTCAAAGGAATAATCAGATCTTGCGCCACAAACAAAAAGACTCCGTTCCTCTGATGAGGAACGGAGTCTTGATCTGATCATATGAAGCGAGGACTGCTCGCGCTGTCCTCTCACAAAATCAATAAGGGATGTAGGGCAGGTTGAAGGAAAGGGCGAATTTTCCACCCAATATCCAATTCTGCCTGTCATGAGTGAGCGTGTACGATACCGACGTTGGCACCGCCACGCCCAGACGATCAAGGTCCACGTCAGCGGCAGTATGCAGGTAAGTCAGAATCCCAAAGATTCCCGCATAACCTCCCATAACCTGGGTCCCGAATTCTGCGAATGTCTCCAGGAAATAGCTGCGCTTAAGATTGCCGGAGGCTTCATACCGAAGACCGCCGGGAACGGTACCTCCAAAGGTCGAACTGTACTTCACGGTCCCCGGCACCCACGGGAATCCGATCAGGCCGAATTTCACCACGGAATCGAGATTCACCACAAGCCCCACGTAAGGGATATATGCCGTCATGGTAAGGTCCGCCTCATCACCAGGTCTGGCGGCCGTGAAGTTGGGGCTGACGCCTGCCGGATCGCCGAAATTGGTGGAAAAAGAATCAAACCGAAAACCACCGATTCCGGATACCCCTCCGTACGCTGGGTACAGGCCCGCGATGTCCCCATTGTACCACTGGATCTTTGTGCTCCAGTTCCTATGGCCGGTGGCGCCACTAAAAAGGTAAAATTCCTCCGACAGTCTATTGGCCGGCACGAGCCATGAGCCCCGGGCGAAGACCCCGAGGTCCCCGACTCGCCCGTCTGCTGACAACGCAAGCCACAGCCCCTCCACCGGATACCGATGGGTAAACTGGGAAGTTCCCCCAGGAACGGCCCCTTCTGCAGTAATGTCAAGCACCGCAGCGCGGCTACTAATGAGGTAGCCGACGTCGAAAGTTAGACCCGCGCCCCCCTTCGGATCGGCCTTGGGCGCGCACGACGGTCCGCCCATGAGTCCTCCGAAGGACGGCAGGCCCAGACCTTGGGCTAAGACGATTCCAGGTGCCCACGCGAGGACCACAATGCTAAGAATAACAACGACAAATCTCATAGCCATATCCTCCTAACAAGCCAAATTTAAAAGATCACATCAAGCTGTAAACGATCAGACCAGCAACACGTCGTGTCACGTGAATGACCGTAATCTCTCTTCCCACCCTGGAGTCGCCAAGGCCTCAAGCGGCGACTGCCTTCTCCGCCGGCACTCGCTTGCTGGAGCGGCGTACCGGGTTACACGTCAATCCGAGCTGTTTAAGGTTCAGAGTAAGTTAAGCTCAAATGCGGACAAATGTCAAAGGAAAAATGGCCCGTGGTCCGAATTTCTGGCACTCGGCCGTTCGTCATGCGCCGTGCCGCTACGGACTCCGGGTTCTTCGAACAGAAATCTTCACTCTCTTTTGCCGTTGTTCAGGCAAATCGCTTCAACTAAAATGACAACTGTCGGTTTTTCGACACCAACCCTATCTGAGGAATCTTCGTGAACTCGCGCCCCGGCCTCTCGGTGTTTAGGAGGCCCCCTAATGAATGACCCGCTTGTGTCCATTGTTCTCCCGACGTACAATGGCGCGCGTTATCTTGCATCCGCGATTGACAGTTGCATAGCGCAAACTTACCGTAATTGGGAATTGATTATTGTCGACGATGGGTCCACTGACGAAACGTCGCATATCATCGCGGAGTACGCGCAAAAAGATCAACGCGTTCGGTTCGTCAGGCACGCAGTGAACAAGAAACTGCCTGCTTCGCTCAATACCGGCTTTGCGCAGGCCAGGGGGGAACTGCTGACTTGGACATCGGACGACAACTGCTTCAGGCCCACGGCGCTCAAGGTGATGGCAGGATTTCTCGAGACTCATCCCGATGTGGACGTTGTCTACGCCGAGCGTTCCCTGATTGACGAAGAGGGTAGGGTGGTCGGGTACGAGGTTGCGCGGCCGCCGGAAGAGTTGCCGTACTGGAACTCGGTCGGAGGATGTTTTTTGTTTCGGCGTTCCTTGGCAGACATGGTGGGTCCGTACCGCGAAGACCTCTTTCTCGCGGAGGATTACGAGTTCTGGTTACGAGCGTTTGGAAGATGCCGCTTTCACGCGCTGCACGAGGACCTGTACTTGTACAGAGTGCATAGAGCATCGCTGAGCTTGACGAGACGCCGGGACGTGGTGCTTGCCACCCGACATTTGCTAGAACAGTGTCTTTCGGAAATGGATTGGAAGCCCGGGTGGCGCGCCATGACGTACTTACGGCTGGCCCGTGATGCAGTGACGCTCAAGGAACGGGGGAAGGCGCTAGCTTATTTCGTGCGCGCTGCTCGAGAGCAACCGGCGACGGTTGTCGGGAGGCTTTCGCTTCCGGTGATCGTGCCGTTCCTCGTAGGGCAGAGCGGTTTCGATGCCCTGAAGCGTCTGTATCGCCGCGCGTGCGGGGGACTCGCCGAGCCGGCAGGTATGGAGGGTAGGGATTGACAGATCTCTTCAATCACCGACCTTCCGCCAAGAATTCCCCGGATCACGGATCCATACCATTAATCCGTTCGACACAGTTGTTCGCACCGGTTCTCGTTGGCGCCTTTGTGCTCCTTGGACTCGTTGGTGTGTGGCGACACGAGCCATGGGCGGACGAAGTACACGCGTGGCTCGTGGCAATCAGGAGCGACGACATGACCGCGCTCGTACATAACTGCCGAACGTACGGGCACCCGCTGCTGTGGAACGTGCTCGCGTTCTTGCTCTCTCGCGTTACGCAAGACGTGCTCTGGATGCAGCTGCTGCATTTGGCGATCGCCACCGGATCGGTGTACATATTTGTAAGATTTGCCCCATTCTCGAATTTGAACAAATTCCTTTTCGTATTCGGATACTTCATTCTTTTTGAGTATGCGATGATCGCCCGCGCCTACGTCATCGGCCTGCTCTGCGTTTGGTCCTTCTGCGCGTTATACGCAACCAAAAACAGAACCTACGTAGGTCTTGCGCTTGTGCTTGGAGTGCTGGCAAACACGAGCGTCTTCGGCGCCATCCTCGCGATTACTTTCGCCTTGACGCTTGTTGCGGATGCCCTCTTGCGGTCTCGCATGCACGATGTCCGAGGTGGTCGGCCTGTTGACGCTTTGCTGGCCGCACTGGTGTTGATCGTAGGAGTGGGGCTTTCGATTGCTCAGATGTTGCCGCCGCCCGGAGAAGGTTTCCCAGCGGCTTGGCGGACCGACGTGAACCTCCTCAAGCTGGCCAAGGTGCTCAGCACGGTCTGGAACAGCTATGTTCCCCTTCCGGATGTGGTGGCCGGGCATTTCTGGGAGCGGAATCTCTTGGATCGAGCGTATCCTGAATACCTCCACCTGGTAGGCCCGATTCATGTGGCGCTGTCCATCGGCTTGCTCGCGGTGGGAGTCCTCGCCTTCGCTCGAAGGCCGGTGGTGCTCTTCTGTTACTTGTGCGGTACGGGCGGCATTCTCTTGTTCGAGTACACGAAATACTTCGGTTTTCTCAGACACCACGGGCACCTTTTCATACTCCTCGTCGCGTGCATGTGGCTCGCTCGGTCGTACACGCCTGCGGTCCTGCCGTTAAGGTTGATCGATGCAGCGAGCCGCCGTGTCGAGACCAAATGCGGAACACTCTTCACGGCACTACTGGCGATTCACCTGCTAGCGGGAGTGTATGTGTACGTTCTCGATCTGCGGTATCCGTTTGCGGGGGCCCAGGCCGTGGCCCAAGCGATCAAGGACGAGGGCCTCGCCGAGCAAGTGGATGCGTGCTATCCGGATTGGCTGTGCGCGTCCTACGCGTATCTGTTCCATCGACAATTCTACTATCCCAATGTGGACCGAATTGGTGATATTCTCGCGTACGAACGAAATCGGCTCCACAATTTGGAGTGCTCGGAGTTGGTGCGACGCGTGCGTGCCTTCACGGACCGCGGGAGAGGCGAAGTGCTGTTTCTGTCCTTCGTAAAACTCGATTGCGCTGAAAACGATCCCCATGTATCTCTCGTGAGAGAGTTCCACGTCGACGCCTTCATTCACGGTGACAGCTACTGGTACCTTTATCGAGTTTCTCCGGTCGAACGGTGAGCTGAGGGCGTCCAGTGAACTTTTTCAGTGAGCGAGAATGTGATATAGCTGTGACAATCAATGTGCAGGCCGGAGCGTGATGCAGTCTAGGGTCACTCGTGGATATGGACTACTGGAAGGATTTCTTGCCCGACGACGGGCAGCAATGGTTGAGCGCCTGATTCCACCGAGCCTGCGGAGTGGCTGTATCGTGGATGTTGGGTGCGGGTCTTATCCGGCATTTCTCCAGGACACAACGTTTTCTTGTAAGGTCGGATTGGACAAATCGTTCACCCCGGAATTCGTGGACGTGATGTCTAGCTCGGACCTTCGTCTAATGCGTGTTGACTTGGACGAGAACCCCGACCTTCCGTTGGAAAGCGAATCCTGCGATGTCGTCACGATGATGGCCGTGTTGGAGCATTTCCATCCCCATACTGTTCCCAGGGTGCTCGCCGAAATCTTCAGGATCCTGAAACCAAAGGGCATCTGCATCATCACGACTCCGTGTCCGTGGACACACGCGTTGTTGGAAATCATGGCCCGACTCAAGCTGGTAAGCGCCGAAGAAATCGAAGAGCACCAAGTCCTGTACAGCGTAAAGGCGATACTACGGCTCTTGGCTAATGCAGGTTTTCCCGGCGAAGCGATTCGAGGAGGATTCTTCGAGTTGGGCATGAACTGCTGGGCCTCTGCGGCCAAAACCACCCCGGAAAGAGGCGCTCGTTGAAAGTCACGGTTGTTATTCCTTGCTACAACGAAGTTGAGACTCTGGAGAAGCTGGTCAAGCGAGTAAGAGAAGCACGCCCCCTGCTGAAGGAAATCATCCTCGTCGACGACGGTTCAAGTGACGGCACGCGGGAATTGATTCGCGAACGTGTTCAGGGGATGGTGGATAAGGTGATATTGCAGGAAAGGAATCTCGGAAAGGGCGCGGCTCTCCGGGCTGGTTTCAGGGCCGCTTCCGGCGATGTGATCATCATCCAGGACGCAGATTTGGAGTACTCCCCGTCCGAATACGAGAAATTGATCCAGCCGATCGTGGAAGGCAAAGCGGATGTGGTCTACGGATCGCGCTTCGTCACCGGCGACAGCAGGAGAGTCCTTTTCTTCTGGCATTCCGTGGGAAACAGGTTTCTCACGCTACTTTCCAATATGCTCACGAACCTCACGTTGACCGACATGGAAACCGGGTACAAGGCGTTCAGACGCGAAATCGTGGAGCAGCTCGTACTGGTGGAACGGGGGTTCGGGTTCGAGCCGGAGTTCACGGCGAAAATTGCGAAACTCGGGTGCAGAATTTACGAGGTAGGGATCTCTTATTCCGGACGAACTTACGCGGAGGGCAAGAAGATCACGAGCACGGACGGCTTCCACGCGATCTGGTGCATTCTGAAATACAACCTCTTGTCAAGGGTACACTAGTAGATCGATTCAGAAATGCCTTTACGTGGTTGTTATCCACGGCCTTGGGTAGGGGCGGGTCTCAGACCCGCCCCTACAAAGCATGTTGCGTCGGTCAATGCCTTCTCTTGCCCTGTGGCTTGACGGCAAGGTATCTGCGAATCGACTTACCAGTAAGCTGATGCCTGTTCGAGGTCTGCGGTGAGCGTCATTGTTGCTCTTCGAGACAATCGGCCTTCTACTTGGGCACTCGTCACAGGCGCAAGATGGCAAGAGGCTCTCACCGTGCCTGACCGGCAGCCGGTAGAAACTCGAATACGTGGAATGTAGCGTTGCGCCACACCTCGCGAAATTCGGGAGACGAACGCAGCGAATTGATGAGGTCTCCTGCCCATTTCTCGGAAAGCATCACCCATCGAATTTGCCTCTCGCGGCACTCTGCAAGCACATCTTCCGGCTTTTGAGGCAAGAATTTGCCGGTGCGGCCGGTGAAGAGCGCCGCCGCCCGCGAATTGTGGAACATGTAATGTTCGTCTTGGTTGACGTTGGTGCGGATCCAGGCCATCAATTCGAGAGTCTGAGGACGATGGACGTCGTCGTCATCGAAATTCCACACGGCTGCTGTCGCTACCACATTGTGGATCACGCCCGCGGCAAGGATGGCCGCGACGAGAGTGCCCCGGCGAGAATCGAGGCCGAAGTACCGAGCCATCACCGTGAGCGCCTCGATCGCGTAGATCAATGCGACGCCGCCAAGTGGCAGGAGAAAGCGCGGGCCTTGCTTCTGGTCGTAGACGACGAGCATGCCGAGGTACACAACAAAAAATACGTCGATGAGTTCGATGCGTTTGAGGAACTCGGTTGTTCCGCGCAGGGGTTGCAGACTTGCGATTCTCACCGCCAATATTACTGTCAGGATAGCCGCGGAACACGCTACGACGGGATAGTAGAGCGCGGAAGGCGGTCGATAGGGCACGTAAATCTTACCCAACATCACGGCCGAGTAGATTGCCTGATCCAGCACGGCGGCCGTAAAAGTCCACAGACCATCCCACGGATATACGAAGCGGTGAGAATAAGCAGATTCCGGCATGTAGAGGGCCCACTCCGCCACGCGAATCAGTACGGGCACGGCTAGTGCGGTAAGGGCCGGCCATAGCGTCCGTCTGCTCAACATTAAGTGCAGAAACAACGCGACAAAGATTGCCAATCCGGCGCTTCGTATCGCCAATGCAGCGGCGCCCGAGGCGAGCACCCCGACGAATCTCAACCGATCGATCAGGGAACCGTCACCTGAGTAATCTTCGTACAGCGCTATAGCAAGGGTGGTGAAGAAGAGGAATGGCACGTCAGACAGCACGTTTTGCTTGAAAACAAAGAACCATGGTGACGACAAGAGAAGAAGCGAAGCCCACAGTGCCACACGGTCCCCGGCGCGGCGCCTCACCATCCGGTGCATGACCATGACCCAGAGCGCCCAGACGACGATGTTCACCGCCTTCAGTACGGGAAAATTTACGCCGAACAGCCACACGACTGGCGCAAGGATGGCTGGAAAACCGATCGGGTACGTTTGGCCGATGTCGGAAGCCAGGATGCGCTCATCCATCCAGATGCCCTGCCGGTAGTCGCGACCCTCGATAAGATTCTTTGCGTGGATAATGTACTGGGCGAAGTCGCTGCCCCAGTTGTGTCCGTCAGTGAGCGTGAATGCCTGTACCGCTACGAAGGCCGCTACAGCAATCCAGAGAGCGATTGCAGGTCGGGTCCCTTTCTTTTGGTCATCCTGTGTTGGGACGTCGGCAGTCACAGACCGAGAAGCATACGCATCGCCCTCACCGCAGACCATAATTCCTCCCGGCTCCTGAGCCGCTTGAGTCGTTTGAGGATGTAGGCCGGCCTCAAGTAAAAGCGCCGGTGAGCTGTGCGGTAGTATTCGAGCACCTTTTCCGATGGCACCGTGGGGAGTTCCATGACCGGCATCGACAGGTTGTAATGCCGCCAATCTTTCGTTTTCAGCAAGCCGTTACCGTCGGCCCATTCGAACATCTCGGTACCTGGGAACGGCGTAGTGATATTGAAGAGTGCAAGGTCCGGCTCGAGCTGAATAGCAAACCGGATATTCTCCTCCATTGTCTCAACGGTTTCGCCTGGATTCCCCAGCATAAAAGCTGCCCTGACCTCTATGCCGATCTTTTGTGTGGTGCGGACAACCCATTCGACTCGCTCCGGATCGATCCTCTTGCTGATATTTTCAAGGATTTGCCGATTGGATGTCTCTACGCCGAACATCACCTGATGGCAGCCTGCGTCTTTCATCATGCGGAACGTGTCCTCATTGAACGTATCGATGCGGCTGAAGCAACTCCACGTCAGGTCGATCCCCAGGTCACGAATGCCCGCGCAGAAAGCCTTTACTTCCCGCTTGACCATTGTGAAGATGTCGTCATAGAAACAAACCTCCCGCACTCCATAGCGGTCCTGAAGGAGCTTCACCTCTTCCGCCACCTTCAGGCCGGATCGGACCCGCAGACGCCTGCCGCACAACCGGTAGCAAAATGTACAACGGCTCGGGCAGCCTCTCGTTGCGAGCACGGAAGTGGCCGGCACGCGCTTAGCTGCACCGGCTGCGGGGCGGTACTTGCTCATCGGGAGCAAATGGTACGCCGGAAGCGGGAGCGTGTTGAGGTCGTCGATGAGGCGGCGATCCGGCGTGTGGGAGACGGCTCCGTCCATGCGAAAGGAAATGCCGGCCACATCTTCGAGGGGTCTTTCTGCAGCGAGTTCGAGGATCGTTCGTTCGCCTTCCCCGCGTACGGCTACGTCTACCGCCGGCTCCGACAGGACTTCTTCCGGCAGGACCGTCGGATGGACTCCACCCAAGACGATGCGCGTTGACGGGGCTTCCGATCGAATTCCTCGAGCGATCTCGATGGCATTGGCTACGAGAGGTGTGCTTGCGGTGAGTCCCACCAGGTCGAATGGTCCGTGGAACCGCACCCACTGCACGATTCCGTCGATCCCGAGATTTTCGGGAGGTGCGTCGAGCACTTTGACGCGGTGCCCTTCCTGTTCGAGCACTGCGGCCAGCCACGCCAATCCCAACGGAGGCATGGTACTCGAAACATAACGCCAGATTGTCTTTCGCGGCTTTGCGTGAACGGGCGGATTGATCAGAAGAATACGCATCCTATTTTTATATCCTATCTTATCCGAAAGAGCGAGTGCCTACCGAAGATGAGGGCAGTGCCGAATAGCACCGCACCAATACCTGTCGGAGAGATCACAGCTGCCGTTCTCATCGACATTCGGCGGTGGTCTGCTCTTGAGGGCCTGTAGCCAACACGCGTAATTCCAAATCAGCGATACTGCTTTTAACAAAGCGCGAATGTGAACGGGCATGGCCTTTCATTCCGAAGAGTCCCAACTTAACGGCTTGAGTCGGTCGCGGTCAAGATCGAAGAGTAATACGCTTCGCCTTGACCGGTCCGAAATGGCCGATATAATGAGCGACGTGTAGCTTACCCTTCACGTGACCTTAAGTCGAGCGCATGTGAGCGACTGCTGAACTTGTCTGAAAAATGAGTGACGGATGTTGCACTTCGTGAAATCGAAAGCCATTCGAGCGATGATCGGCTCCGTCTTGTTTGTTGTTGTCACTCTCTTATTGACGATTCTCGCCGTCCCTGACAATTCCGCTCACTCCGGCTTTGGATTTTATGGAAGCCGGGCACTGATCGTTGCCGGCGCCGAAGGACACTTCTTTACCGTTAGGGTCCTTTCGACACTTGGCGTAGGTATTAACTCGCGAACGGACAAGGGTCGAACTGCGCTGCTTGGGGCATCAGAGGGCGGGTGGCTGGACATTGTTCAGTATCTTCTGGCTCGAGGGGCAGATGTCAACTCCGCGGATCGCGATGGCTACACTGCGCTCATGGCGGCCGCTTTCAACGGTCATGCGCCCGTTGTCAGATTGCTGCTCGATTACGGTGCTCTTACGCACCTGGAAAACCGGCATGGGGAATCAGCCTTTACCGGTGCCTGCTATCGAGGGCGGGTGGACGTTGTGAAGCTCTTCCTGCATAACAAGCTCAATCCTGACGATACGAACATCTCCACGGGTTCGACCGGGCTCGAGGAAGCCGCTCAGGCATTCCAGTCAAGAATTGTGAGCCTTCTTCTCGACGCCGGTGCGAACCCCAATGCGAAAAACAACAGCGGCATAACGGCCCTAATGTGGGCGGCCTTTAACGGGGATTTGGACTCAGCCGGCCTTCTGCTCGACAGGGGCGCGGACGTCAACGACAGGGACAACGATGACCGGACGGCTTTGATGTGGGCGTGCGCGTACGGCCGTACTGAGATGGCGAGACTGCTCTTGGCAAGAGGAGCCGATGTCGAGCAGCTCTGCTTTGGAGAGATGTCCGGATGCAGAGGCCTTGAAGTGTTAAGCCCTGTCGGAGGTCGATGCGACGGACCCGTTGAGGCTGGAGCACTCAAATGAGATATGAGGCACAGGGGCCAGCTGCCCGGCTGCAACACGCGGAGATGAAGGAGGCCAAGTTCAGCTTGATCACCTCGATCGGGGTGTCACTCATCTTAATAGGGATCGCGGCCTTTTTTCATTGGTTGGCCGCCCAATATCCATATTATTATGTGTGGGACAACGATCTCATTGCCGCCGTAGACTCAATCCTCATACAAAGCGGTCTTTTGCCCGATCACTTAGCGCATCCGGGATTCGGAATGTATCTGGTAATAGGGCTTACCGAGATACTAGGCAATGCGCTGAATGCAGTATCCGCCATTAACTTGGAGGACTTGAACCGCTCTCTGAATCCACTAGCGTGTGTCGCTGAGGTGACCTCCTTTTTGCGGGCGCATTCTCCCTGGTTGAGTATTGCGGTGGTAGTATTTCTCTGAGGAGCTTTAAACATGATGTTCCGGCTACGGCCCGTTCATTCGATCTTGTGTCTCTGCGTGCTCGGTAGTCAAGAATCGTTGGCAAGTCAGGCGATTGTGGTGCGGTCGGAACTGTACTCCATCTTCTTCTGGAGCGCCGGTTTGTGCGCGGCGTTGGCCGCTGTGAAAAGCATGACATTGGCCCGTTCCTGTGTATACGTACTGTGCAGCGGTATGTTCCTTGGACTCGCATATTTTACGAAGATTCAGACCATATTTTATGTTGCGGCCGTCCCTCTTCTTGTCGCGCTGGCTACAAGATTCGACACTACCACATCCGGACTCAAGGCAATCCCGCCGGTTCCACCTCGTTTTTCATACGTTGCGAGCGTGGCAGGCGTCATCAATCTCGTGATTTTCGTCCTCTTGTTCATTCTGGCAGCGAGAGAACCCATACCGGAGGGTGTTGCCACGTTTGCGGACTCCTATGGGCTTACAAAGCATGCCACGCTGATGTTAATCGCTCTCGTCGTCCTCGCAATACTGCCTGTCTGGTTGGTTCGGACTCAGCGGTCTTCGGCAGTGGCGATTCTCGCTTGTATGTTGGTGGACTTTCTCGCTCTTGGCTTTCTGTTGTCATTGCTTTTGAGTTTCCTCATGTTCTCAAATGCAGAAACCGCGTTCGAGTACCTGCTGTGGAATTTCAAAATTGCATTCCTCCGAATAACTACACTGGAATTCAATCCCCTGTTGTCGATCGGTGCCGTGCTGGGCTTCATATTGTATCATCCCACTCTCTTTGTCGCTCAAGTAGTATCTCTTTCGTTGCTCGCACTGACCTTGTTCAAACAGACAAGTCGGGGAATTTCCCCGGAGCTTCTGGTCTGCATTGGCTTGTCAGGCGTGGTCTTCTTGTGCGTCCCGCTCGTGCTCAGACCGGTGTCTCGCGACCTTTTGTGGGTTGAGATTCTCATGAATTTTCTCACAATGGCCTATTGCGGCCTCATTCTTTCACGATGCACTCCAAACTCGCGAGTGCAAACCTGGATATGTTACGGACTCTTGATTGCGCTCACTGTGACAAACTTGGCCCACCTGAGATCGATCCGGGCGGGAACCGATGCAAATTACAATCTGTACGGTTGGGAAACCGAGTACTGGACCATACTAGAGAAGCATGGAGGCCACAATCGATCCCTGTTCCAAGAAATCCTGGAAAACCACTATGAGCTGACGGAGAAGGGGCGCCTTCAGGTTCCATCTTCGGTGCAGCGGCAGGCAGCCAACCACGGGGCGGATCGCCGAATCGTCAATTTCGTCTTCAGGAATATGGATTTGACAATGCGCAACATCGGCGTGCTGTGCGAGGGGGAGCCTGTATGGCGCAATAGCCCCCAGTTCAAAATCCGGCTATGTCCTGACTTCTTGAAGGATTGCATTGTAGTTGACACCGAGGGGGTGCCTGTCGGAAATGAAGGTTTTCTCATACGCGACCTCGTAATCCGGCCGGTCGAATACCTGGATAAAAGCGCAAGGGCGCCCTCTCAAAAGGCATTAGCTATTCTACCGCGTTCGGACTTAAGGATATTCATCTTCGTTGAGCAGAAGGGCGTCTATGCGTTCGTCCCGCCTCGGGAACGGCCCGATGGAATCTCGTTTCCCGCCGTGGAAATATCTGACGGCCAAGGCTCCTCAACTCTTTTCGGCATAGAATTGACCCACTATACGGTTCTCCCCTTAGCCGAGGTAGTGGGAAAATACTTTTTTGTGGTGGTCCGGCCATTTGGACAGTGTGCGACGAGGTCGGATTCAACTTTCCAGAACGACGATTGCCGAACCTATACCGACGCGTGGCAAGAATTGGAGACACTACCAATGCGCAGTCCAATCTGTGAGGTGGCCATATGCCTCCTCCGGCGATAACGACGAACATGCTCGAGATGGCAGAACAGAAACTCTTCGTGTGTGGTTTTCCGGCACTGACTTCGAACCGGGGTCCCGATGACGTTCGGGCAGTTTATGAACGCATCGCCAATTGGGCATACAGGGTAGCCGCGACGAGTTGTAAGCAGAATATGATCAACAGCGCCACCCACAGGCCGCGCTTCAGGATAGGCCTGTCTGAAACCAATTCCCAGAGCGTTCCCAGACAGCAATAGGCCACTATATACATCAGGAGCGTGAATTCGTACCCGAACCGCGGGCTCGCCCAACACCAGGCGAGAAAGAGACCTGCCAGCAACAGTGACGATAGACAGCAAGACCAGATGATTGAGCAAAGTCCTTTTCGCCCTTTCCAGTATCTCGCGAGAAAGGGTAACGAAAGGCTCAACAACAGCACTGGTGACGCGAGCACTACGGAGTGCACGTGTTCGGCCACAGGAAACCCGTTCCAAGAGCTGAGAGCCCCCAGATAGGGTATTCTCAGAAAGTAGTTATAAAGGTTGTAAGGCACGTGTTTCAGTCTCAAATAGTTGTTTCCGAGATTCGTGTATACGTACTGCTCATAAGTTGGACACATGGCATGTGACTCGCCAAAGTACAGAGGATTGCCGAACCGCAGGTAGTTGTAGGCCAATAATGCGGCGATGGCACAAATCGGAAATACCAGGAACAGCATGAGCCGGTTGACGACCAGGCGAGTCTGCCGCTCATGGATGAGCTTAGGAATGAAAATGCCCAGCACAAATCCAGCTACGCAGAGTATTGACACGAGTCTGCACACGATCGCCGTGCCGAAGAAGGCGCCGGACGCAGCGAATAGAAACGGGTTATTCTTGGAATGAGCCACCGCCCCGATGATCAATGCAGCCCCCGTTAACGCAAAGAAGCTTCCCAAGGCTATAACTTCGTGGTAAATCCCAGGCCTTCCGACAATGTAAAGCTGCGCCGAAGAGAGCCCGAATGACAACCAGACGTAAAATGCTATCCACCACGGAGAGCCTTCAAAATACCGGTCCCGCAGCATGACGAACACAATGCCCAATAGCAACACGTTGCCGAAGGCCGCTGCCACGATGACAGCACCAGTAGGAAGATTTCTTCCTGTGAGTGCGGACCAGCCTGCGTGTATCAACGCGGGGAACGGCTGCTGATGAACATAGTATTTGTCATCCCAGATAATTGCGTCCACAAGAAAAGGATACGGAAGCGAGGGATTGAGAGGATCTCCGGATTTTAGACGGCCTTCATCGACCGGCTCCTTGAGATGCAGGCTGCCGTCAAGAAAAGCATCCGCCAACATATTTAAATTGAGGAGACCTTGGCGCTCGGCGAACTTGAACTGAAAGCCGGTATTCACCCCCACATAGAGGATTAGGAGCGCCGCAGCCATGAAAGCCGCTGTCGCCACCGTCGATGATCGAAATCGAAGCATGTCCTCCTCTCGCCAGTTAAGGCGCCTCACCTCGCGCGGGGAACAAACGAGATCTGATGCCTCGCGCTTGCATTAAGTTCGGGCACCAAGAAATGGCACCGCGATTAGTTGGTCGAGCCGGTGACGACCGGGGCGCCCTCTGCGATTTTAAGTGGTTGCCCTGTCGTGAGTACGTCTTTGCCGCCGGTAACCACGAGATCTCCCTGATTGAGGCCTTCCAGCACTTCCGCGAAGCGCCGGTTGTTCGCGCCGACCTTCACCCGCGTGAGTTGGGCCTTGCGCTCTTTGTCGACTACGAACACCGTGTTGTAGTCATTGTTGCGGATCTGGTCCACGAGCGCGGTGACAGGGACGCGCAAGACGCCTTCCTTCGTGTTCACCACGATTCTGCCGCGAGAGAACATCCCCTGCATGAGCATCATCTCGGGGTTATCGAGATAGATCCGGATATGGAACAGACGCGCTTCGTTGGCGACCGGCTCGATATAAGTCAGCCGGCCGGGGAAAACCTGCCTCGGGTAGGAATCGACCGTCACTTCAGCGTCAAGCCCGTCCTGGAGGACTTTCTTCATGTTGAGCCGCGCCAGGTCTACGTCCGATACCGAAGCTTCGAGGTACACCTTACGATAGTCGCTGATGAGGAACAGCTTGCCACCCTCGTTAAGCCAGTCACCTCTTTCAACATAACGTTTGGCCAGTCGCCCCGTGATCGGAGACTTGACTCTCGTCTTCTTCAGGTCTTCCAATGCCTTGTAAAGAGCTGAGCGATCGGCTTCCACTTGGGCCTCTGCGTTCTGGTACGAGGAGAGCTTCTGCTCGTACACTGTTTGGCTGATGGCCCCGCTCTTAATGAGTCCTTGGTTCTTCTCCCACTCGCTCTTGGCGAATTCCAGCACGGCCTCATCTCTCTTGAGGTTGGAAGCGGCCTGAAGAGAAGTCTCCTTGATCTTGGTATCGTCGAAAACGAGCAATAGCTGGCCTTCCTCAACCTTTTGGCCGTCCTGCACGGGGATCTCCTTCACCTGTGCGGAAACCTCGGCGGAGAGCGTGGTGTTGGCGGTGTATTGAAGCGCACCGGAGACGTCGAGTGGCTGTTCAAGGTCTCCCTTTTCCACCGGCGCCACAACCACGCGCATGGGCGGAGGTGGAAGCTTCTTGTCCGGCGTTCTGGAGCAGGCCTGCACCATGATGAGCAGCATGAGCATCGCGATCGTACAGATGCGTCTGGCGAACATAGTGTCTCCGGTTTCACTGGTGAAGGTAGGGATAGCCAAGCATTTCTTCCATAATCCTAGTGTACACGATAATGATTCAGGGGCGGTCAGCAAGTCAACTCCGCGGCGCAGCCGAAACGTTTCTCACGGATTTCCTCAATAAGACCGGCATCAAGCCCCAGGTGAACCGGCAACATCGGCGCGGCGGCAGGTATGCCTCCGGAGCGCAGTCAGGCCTACCGTCCGAAGCGGAGGAGGCGTGCCTGCCGCATTATCCGAGGGAACCTGGAGTGGTGTCACGGGGCTTATCCAGCTCCTCGAAGGTCACAGGCTGGAGTCGCCACACGCGTTGCTTAAGGTCGTCAAGCACTGTGTACATCACAGGGATGAACACCAAGGTAAATAGCGTCGCCACCAGCAGGCCTCCCACCACGGCCGTGGCAAGCCCGTTGTAGATCTCGGCTCCCGCGCCCTTCTTGAGCGCAAGCGGCAGCATGCCGAGCACCATAGCGATGGACGTCATGAATATCGGTCGCATCCGGCGCCGGCTCGCCAGAACGAGCGCCTCATCACGTGCGACGCCCCGTTCGTCCATGAGCTGAACCGCGTAGGTAATGAGGAGAATGGCGTTCTTTACCACGAGTCCGACCATCATGATGTAACCGAGCATTGTGAACGAATCGAAGCTCACGTCAGACACCTTGACCAAGAAATTCGCTCCGATGATTGAAAGCGGTACGCTCAACAAAATAGACAACGGTCGTATGAACGATTGAAATTGCATCACCAGCAGGAGGTACACCACCACCACCGACAAAGGAAACACAAACCGGATCGCCTCGTTGAGCGCACGGAGTTCATTCACTGCGCCGAAGGGAATGAAGTCGTAACGTGGCGGAAAAGCCACCTGAGCCCGGATTTTCCCGACTACTTCCCCGAACACTTCCGCGAGCGGCCTGCCGTCGATGGTGAGTTGAACTCGAGCATTTCGCTTGGAGTTGTAATGGGTGATCTGTTGCGGCCCGAAAGTGGTCTCTACGGTCGCCACGCTCGTCAAAGGAATCTGAGTTTTGGGATTGCGGCTCGAGGTAAGAATGATTCTGCCGATGTCGGCTACAGAGTCCACGTGCTGTTCCGAGCCCATTAGCCGAATGTAGTAATAGCGGCCTTCAACGTCGTATTGTGAGGTCGTGCGCTGGCCTCCCACTGCTGCCTCTACCGCGTCGGCTATCTCTTTTACATCAAATCCCAGATGCGCCGCACGGTGATGATCTACCCGGACTTCCACCTGCGGCTTTCGGAGGGCGAGATCGGTGTAACGAAAGATCACCCCGCGAGTGTTTTTGCCTATCTCCATGATCTGCTCGACGATTCCGTTGAGCACCTCGTAGCTCATGCCCATCACACGGACATCCACCACGTTGGATCTGCTGAAGATGTTGCCGAAAAGAGGAAACTGGATCGGATTGACCGACTTGAACGGCAAATCCGCTGCCATTTGATCGGCTTTCTGCGCGATCTTCACGATGGGAATTCCCGACTGATCCTCTCGATCGCATACGAGATAAACCATATTACGGTGTGCGTTCCGGTTGGGAATGGATACGATGTGGCGCACTCCTTCGATGTCCCGCCACCGATCTTCAAGGATGGTCATGAGGCGGCTTGCCTCCTCCAGACTTGTCCCTTCGTACGTCTGGATCTGCATTCTAATCAGGTTGGTGCCGCCGGTCGGAAGGTAGCCCATGCCCGGCAGCATCCAGTGCGAAACACTGAACAGACCGAGCACAACGATAACCAGAGCGGCTTTGCGCCACCCGCTTCTGAGGACGAACTGCAAGCTGACGAGGATTCCGCTAGAGACCTTGCCGCCTACCCAATCCAACAGCCCGAGTGGAGCCATCATTTTCTTCAGAATGCCCGTGGGCTCCTTTTCTTCGGTCATCCACCGGGACGCGAGCATGGGCACCACGGTAAATGCGTCGAACAACGAAACGAAGATGGCGAATGAAATCACGAACGCGACCGGCCCAAAAAGCGTTCCTACCTCGCCCTTGAGCAGGAGCACAGGCATGAAGACGGCCGCGGTGGTGAGTGTGCACATGAACGCGGCCATACCGACTTCTTGAGTACCGTCGACGCACGCTCGGACAATACTCTTCCCCTCTTCATATCGGTGGCGATAGATATTCTCGAGCACAACGATAGCATCGTCCACAATCATTCCTATGGAGAGCGCCAATCCCGCCAAGGAAAGAACATTGATTGAGTATCCGAATATGTACATCCCGATAAACGTGCCGATGATCGACACCGGAATCGATGTGGCGACGATGAATATGCTTCTCCAGTGCTTCAAGAAAAGGAACAGCACGAGCAGCACGAGCAAAACCGCTTCTGTGAGGCACTCCCGAACCGTCTTGACGGCTTCGCGGATGTAATCGCTCTGATCGTAGATCTTGGAAAACTTGGCTCCAAGCGGGCCGTACTCCTTGCGAAAAAAGCCTAACTGCTTGTCGATCAGGTCGATGGTCTCGACAACGTTTGCGCCAACTTGGTTGAACACGTTGAAGACGACGCCCTGCTTGTCATTGATGCGGCAATAGGAGTCGGGTCGCTCGTACTTGTCCTCGATCGTCGCCACGTCGGACAACTGCACGATGGGTTCGCCCGGCCTGGATATGATCACTTGACGAAATTGCTCGGCGTTGAGGAGTTCGCCAACGACGCGCACGGTCCATTCCCGATCGCCTTCAATAAAATAGCCACCGCTTTGATTGAGGTTAGTACGGTCAATGCTCGCCTTGATTTCGTTTACGGTCAGTCCGCGCGCCTTGACGCGTAAAGGGTCAAAAGTCACCCGCATTTCGCGGTTGCGGGCGCCGTCGAATTGGCAGTCTCCGACGCCGGTAATCCGCTTAACTGCCGGCGCGATATCTCTGTCGGCCCAGGTGGACATGGTGACAATGTCCACGTCTCCGGTGAGCGCAAACTGATACACGGGCAAGCTCACCCGTTCGCTCGCTTTGAATATCTGCGGCTTTTCGACCGACTTGGGCAGGTCGGTGACTCGGTCGAGGTTGCGCTGGAGTTCTGAGGCGGCAATGTCGAGGTTAGTACCGGACTTGAAAAAGGCCGCGACGAACGACTGACCGTACGGGGAAAAGCTGAACGTGTAAAGTATGTTGCTCACTCCGCTGATTGCCTGTTCGAACCGGTTGGTCACCTCGCCTTCGACCTCTTCCGGCGCGGCTCCGGGGAAGCGCGTGGAGACCATGAGGACCGGGCGCTCCGTGTCGGGCTTGAGCTCTACCACCAGAAACGTGAAGCACACGTATCCGAACACAATCACAAGCAACACACGAACGATCTGAGTGATAGGAAATCGGACGGAAGATTCGGCGACGTTCATTGCGCGGAGGTTACCTCTCTTAGCGTTTCATGAGGAACTCGCAGGCAGGGAATTTCGTTGACAAATCTCGTTATCGCATCAGAATAGTTGAATGGCACGGAGTAGCGTACAGGAATCTGAAGACCAAGTCAAAAACATACGCTTGCGTGCCCGTCCCGCCACGCGGGGCAAGATGCGGTGAGGAATGTGACCGAATGGCCTTGCTCTTCGGCAGAGACAAAACGAAAGCCCTTATAGAAGCCGCCTCCCAGGGCCACCGTGAGCTGGTCAAACAGCTTATTCAGAAGGGTGCAGACGTCAACGCCCGCGACGATGATTACAATACTGCTCTGCTCAAGTCATCTCTCGGCGGATATGCCGTCGTTGTGAAGATGCTTCTCGGTTCGGGAGCTAATCCGAACTTAAAAGACGACAAAGGATGCACCAGTCTGCACCGCGCGGCCATACGCGGCCACTTTACCGTTGCCCTATTGCTGCTCTCGGCCGGCGCGGACATGGAAATCAAGGACAGCGAAGAATTCACCCCGCTCATGCGGGCTGCCCAGTACGGGAACAAAGAATTGGTGGACCTGCTCGTCGACTCACGCGCCCGCATTGAGCAGCGAAATCGCGACGGCTTTACCGCTCTGATGTTGGCGCTCAACTCGGGCCATGCTGTGGTGATGGCTCGCCTGATTGACAAAGGAGCAGACGTCGACGCGCCGGACAGCACGAATACAACTCCGCTCATGAAGGCGGTGTTCGACGGCCATCTCGGCATGGTGAACCTGCTGCTCAAGCGAGGCGCGAACGTCAACGCCCGTGACTTGGCCGGTCGGACTGCGCTCATGATGGCAGTGGGCAAAGGGAATGTCAGGGCAGTGGAGATCCTTCTTGAAAGCGGCGCGGATGTCAATCTCCAGGACAATTCGGGGTGGACCGCCCTTATGGCTGCTGCGGATCGCGGGGATATGCGCATCATCAAGGCATTGCTGGATGCCGGCGCCGAAACGAACCGCAAGGACGTTTCCGGCCAGACAGGGCTCATGTGGGCGGCCAAGCTGGGAAGGACGCACGCGGTCAGACTGCTGCTGGAACGCGGTGCGGACATTAACGCACTTGATAAAGGGGGTATGAGCGCGCTCATCTGGGCCTCTCAGGAAGGCCGTGAAGATGTTGTGGAACTCCTTCTGGAACGAGGAGCAAAGCTCACATCCGAAGCTGAACAATCGATCCAGGTGCTTGTTCAGGCCTCCCTGATAGCTGTCACCGAGACGATCGAACTCACCGTCGTGGCCGACCAACTCGTGGACATCGCGGAGAAATACCGCCGCGAGAGCCTTATCGACGCCGCGGCGGAAGGCAGCGTGGACTCCGTGCGACGCATCTTGGACGACGGAGCGGACGTGAACGTCACCGGGAAGTACGGCTCGACTCCGCTCATGCGAGCCGCGTATCGAGGCCACCTTGGCGTAGTGAGGCTGCTGCTTGTGCGTGGCGCGGACATCAACATGCGGGACAAGGACGGCAAGACCGCACTGATGAAGGCCTGCTACTCAGGACGCACCGAGATTGTGAAAGCCCTCATCGACCGCGGGGCGGCGGTCAACGATCGTACGATTTGCGGACTGACACCGCTCATGCGCGCCGCGTACCGCGGCAACCGAGAGGTAGCGGAGCTCCTGTTAGAACACGGCGCCGATCTCGCCGCGGAGGACACTCAAGGCCGGACCGCGGCCGCGTGGGCCGCGAGCGAGGGATATGCGGATGTGGTGAAGCTCCTTACGGACCGGGGTGCGATCAGTCAACCACTGGTACAGGAAGAGATCGCACCACAGGAAGAGGAACCCCCCGTATTCGACGCGACCACGGAAATCGAGCTCGAACTGCTCGATGCGACCGTCACCATGTGCACCATAGTCACTCAGGTAGTTGAGGCGGAGCCGCAGAACTCGGAAGCACTCATTGAGGCGTCCATCGATGGAGATCTGGAGCGCGTCCGTTCATTGGTTCGTGCTGGGGTTGATGTGAACGCGAAAGACGCCGTCGGTCGCACGCCACTCATTTGGGCTTGTTACCGAAACCGAGCGGATCTCGTGGAATTCCTCCTCAACGCAGGCGCTGATGTTGATCTCATGGACAACGGCGGACGAACTGCGCTCATGTGGGCAGGTCTGTACGGCGATCGTTCGGTGGTGGCAATGCTCCTGGAGCGGCAGCCCGACCTCGATGCTCGAGACCAGAACGGCATGGATGCGCTCATGTGGGCCTGTATGAACCCCGATCCGAAAGTGACCAGGAGTGTCCTCGAATATGGCCCGGATCTCTCCGGCACGGATAACCACGGACGGACCGCGCTCATCTGGGCTGTGCAGAAGGGAAATCTTCAGGCCGTACGATACCTGTTGACCTGGCGCTCCGACGTGGATCAGAAAGACGGCGCAGGAAAAGACGCGCGTGCGTACGCCAAGGAAATGGGCGCGGAAGACATGCTCAAGCTATTCGTTGAACTCGCTCCAAACGAGCGCAATCCCGCATAGCTCGGTTGCCAAAAGCTTAGGCCCTTGGGATTCGATACCGGCGCGGCATACATTGCTCTTGGGTGCCACTGCTGGCTGGCCCAGCAGTGTTTTCAAGTCGGGCACTGCTGGACAAGCCAGCAGTGGCACCCGATCCATGAAGACCGATGTCTGTCAAATCACCGATTTAAGTAGCGGCTGATCTTTTCGAGGGAGATGGGGCAATTATTCTGGCATCGGCTGTAGTTGAAGGCCTACCTTACCGTCGTAGGGGCGACCTGCTGGTCGCCCGGTACACATCTTGGTGGGAGCAGATGCCCCCTGCCAAGAACAGGGAGAGTATTCGAATTGCACGGGGGGATTTGTCCTGCATGGGGCGCGTGGCGCCAAGGCGCTGATACCTGTGCGCTTTCATACAAGTGAAAATGGCGGGCACGGAGGCCCGCCGCCACCAAACATGGTAGGGGCCGGCGCCCCTGCCGGCCCTTTCTTTGTCACTTGTTAGAAAGCGCACCGGTATCATAGAATCTGCCCCGCATCTTTGTCATACGGCCGTACCGACCTCGATCCCGGTCACTATCCCGTGACACTTGCACGCGGTAGCGATGAGGCACGCGCCGCTTTTGATCCGCCGTGTCAGGTCGCGAAGCTCGCCGAAAGGGTACCCGCCGACCCCGGGGAGGAGCTGATAGCTCCGCTGGACGTGCACCTCGAAGCCGGGAAGCACGAGCTTTTCCAGGAGCGCGTGGAGTGGTTCCTCTCGAGGTTGACCGGTGACAGTGCATAGATCGCCTTCGGGGCAGTCGTCAGGGCAGAGGAAGTCCGCTTTGCTGAACGCTATCGTCGATTCGTTTAACTTGGAAGGGTTGGGGCCCGCTGCAAAGACCGCATCCGGAATCATTGCGAGCCGCGCAGAAGTCCGAAACGCAAGTACATACGCTGCAGCGAGATGGAACGGGACCATCGGAACGATGACGTCCTCGTCTTCCAACTCCGACGAATTGCATAGGAAAGATACCGCATCCGCTTGAATCGCCGTGACTCCCCCTCTATCCACGGTCTCTCGATCAAATTCCTTGCGATCGATCAGCACAATGGAAACGTCGGGAAAAGCCGATCGGAGGCGCTTCAGTGCGAGCCTGCCGAAATGCCCGTAACCCGCGATTAGGTACTTCATGCCCTCGCTCCCTTGACGACTCTCGGCTTACCCGCGAGGTCCGTGAATGCCTGAATATCATGAGACAAGCCCGCGCTCGCAAGGATCTCTCGCACAGCCGCTTCCTGATCGTCGCCGATTTCGAGCGCGAGCACTCCCCGATCCGCCAGGAATTGCACCGCGTCCGCAGCGATGCGACGGATCACATCCAGGCCGTCAGGACCGCCGTCGAGTGCGCGGCGCGGTTCGAAGAGCGTAATCTCCGGCTGAAGAGTCGGAATCACGTCGGTCGGCACGTACGGTGGATTGGAGCAGATCAAGTGAAACTGCGGCCCAGGCCTGAGTGCGGCGAACAGATCCGAGCCCACGATATTCAACCGACCGGTCACACCGGTCGTGCGACCATTCTCCACAGCGGCCGACAGCGCAACCGTATCCGCGTCCGTGGCCACGATGAGCGCGTCGTGCCGTTCCGTGGCAAGCGCGATAGAGACCGCGCCCGATCCTGTGCCGATTTCGAGAATCCGAGGAGCGGGATTGTCCTTGACCTCCCTGAGTACCACCTCGACGAGGAGTTCCGTTTCCGGCCGCGGAATGAGCACTCCCGGCACGGCGCGCAGCGGTATGGACCAAAATTCCTTCGAGGCAAGAATGAGCGCAATCGGTTCCCTGGCAGCGCGGCGCCGCACAAGCTCACGGTAGCGCTCTCGCTCCTCAGGAAGAAGAGGTCGGTCGTAATTCATGTAGAGATGGAGCCGGTCCACACCAAGAGCGTGTGCGAGCAGCAATTCGGCGTCAAGCCGCGCGTTGGCGATTCCCTTGCGGCCGAAGAATGCCGCGGTCCATTGGAGAACACTGCCTACGGTCCATCGTTCAGGAGTTGAAGACTGAGCGGTCATTTAGCCTCGTCTGTGCGATGCAGGGATTGTCGGGCATTTGCCCGGTCGGTCCGCGCACCGAGGAATTTTTTTGCGCCCGAGCCGGAACCCGACACCCGAGGTGGTGTCCTACTCAAGTAACCCACTTTCTACCCCTAAGAAATCCCGGCTCATGCAGCCGGGGTTTCACCCTCCACAACGTAGGCGTCGAGGGGCCTTCGTACCCCTCGATACCGGCCCACCAAGCTATGCCCCAACAAGGATCACCTTGACAAGGGTTTGATGCGAAGGCTATTTTTGTGGCACCCACCTCTGTCAATTCGACGGGAGACCTCCATGAACATCGTCGTCTTGGTTAAACAGGTGCCGAACACCACCGAAATCCGTATTGACCCCAAAACCGGCAACCTCATTCGTGAAGGCGTGGAAAGCATCATGAATCCGGAGGATCGGCATGCGCTGGAAGCGGCCTTGACGATCAAGGATCGGCACGGAGGCCACGTGACGGTGCTTTCTATGGGTCCGCCCATGGCGATGGAGATGATCTGCGAGGCGATGGCCATGGGAGCCGATAGAGGGATTCTCCTCACCGACAAGATCTTTGCCGGAGCGGATACGTGGGCGACCTCTACCACGCTCGGCAAGGCAGTGGAACGCATCGGAGCATTCGACCTCGTCCTCGCGGGCCGGCAAGCTGTGGATGGCGACACCGCGCAAATCGGGCCCCAGGTGGCGGAATATCTCGGTATTCCACAGCTCACGTACGTGCGCAAACTCGAGGTCCAGGAAGGAAAAGTCGTTGCAGAGCGCGTCCTTGAGGACGGCTGCGAACACATCGAAGCGCCCCTTCCCGTGCTCGTGACCGTTCTGTCGTCGCTTAACGAGCCGCGTTATCCCGTCGTCGGCGGTCTACTGGATGCTGCCGCGGGCCGTGCCGACATGGAGATGTGGAACGCGGCGGAGATCGGTGTGCTCGCTCCCGAAGTCGGGCTTGCCGGCTCGCTGACGCAAGTTGTGCGCACCTTCACACCGAAAGAAGCGCGAGACACGAAGTTCCTCGAAGGCTCGCCCAGTTCCGTGGCCGCCCAACTGGTCGAACTCCTCCGACAAAAAGAAATCCGCCTCGGAGAATAGCATGTCGCACATTGTCATCGATGTGGACAAGTGTAATGGCTGCGGTATGTGCGCGCGGTCGTGCGCGTATCAGGCGCTCGAAATAAAGGACAAGAAGGCCCGGTGGCTCGAGAATCGGTGCGTGCTCTGCGGCGCGTGTCTCGAATCGTGCAAATTCGAGGCACTCACGGGGTCCATGCCGGTGCGTGAAGCTCCCGACTTCAGCGATTATCGCGACGTGTGGGTCCTGGTGGAGCAGCACGACGCGACGTACCACAGGTCAGGGTTTGAGTTGCTGGGGTGCGGTCGCGGGCTCGCCGACGACCTTGGCCAAGAGCTCGTCGCGGTGGTGCTTGGGCACAACGCGTCCGGCGACGCGGAAAGCCTTATCCACCACGGAGCGGATCGATGCATCGTGGTGGACGATCCCGCCCTCGAGTATTACCAAACGTGCACGTACGCGCATGTGGTCTCGGAGCTCATTCGCAAATACAAGCCCTCGGTCCTATTGATCCCCGCGACGCACCTGGGCCGGGATCTGGCGCCGAGGCTGGCAAGGCGGATGCGGCTCGGACTGACCGCGGACTGTACTCGGCTCTCCATCGATCCGGAAGAGCGCATTCTGCTCCAGACGCGCCCCGCTTTCGGCGGCAACATTATGGCCACCATCGTGACTCGGTATTCGAGGCCTCAGACTGCCACGGTCCGCCCGGGCATCATGAAGGCGCTCGATCCTGACGAGTCCCGTCGCGGCTCGATTGTCACCGAGAGTGTGGACATGGCAGCCTGTCAGGAATTCACCCGCGTACTTGAATGTGTCATGGCAGACGACCGGGGGCCCGCGCTCTCGTCAGCGAAGATCGTAGTCGCCGGCGGTCGCCCGATGTGCTCCCCCGCAGGAATCAAACTGCTGCAAGACTTCTCGGATGCTGTAGGCGGTCAGGTCGCCGGCACCCGAGTGGTTATCGAGGAAGGCTATTTGCCGCTCGAACGCCAGGTCGGCCAGACCGGCCAGACTGTGCGGCCCGAGGTCTATTTCGCGTGCGGCATTTCCGGCGCGGTCCAGCACCGTGCCGGCATGGACGGCTCCCGATACATCGTCGCGATCAACAAGGATGCCGACGCGCCGATTTTCGAGATCGCGGATTTCGCGATAGTTGGCAACCTGTTCGAGGTACTGCCTGCTCTCATCCAGGCAGTGAGAAAACAGTGACCCCACCCTCACGAACCGAGAGGACGCCGTGAATAAACTTGCTTTGCCCACGCCGGAACAACTCGTTCGTAAGACCTTCGCTCGCTTTACCGACGAGGAGATCATTCCCAAAGCCCGAGAAATGGACGAAGCGGAGGAATTCCCCCGTTGGATGTTCGAGAAGATCGCCAAGACCGGAGCATACGGAATCCGCTACCCGCGATCGGTTGGTGGCGCAGCCGGTACCACTACTCAGTTCTGCATCATGGTGGAAGAGATTGCCCGCGGGTCAATGAGCGTGGCCGCGTTTACCGCCATGCAGTGCCTGATGGGGACGAACTTCCTCTTCGAATGCGGCACTCCCGACCAACACGAGCGCCTGCTCAAGCCGGCGCTTCGCGGGGAAAAAGTGGCGTGCTTCGCTCTTACGGAAGCGGACGCTGCCACCGACTTGGGCGGAGTGAAGACAACGGCCGTGCTCGATGGGAACGACTGGGTGATCAACGGGTCGAAGACGTGGATCACCAACGCGCCGGTGGCGGACTTCTTTACAGTACTGTGTCAGACGGACAAGACCAAGGGGCTCAAGGGACTCAATTTCTTCCTCATCGAGCGAGGGACGCCGGGCTTGTACATTTCGAAGAAATTCGACAAGCTCGGCACGCGCGCGACCGAGATTTCCGAACTCGCGTTCACCGACGTTCGTATCCCCTTTGAGAACAGGCTTGGCAAGGAAGGGCAGGGGGTTGGCAACCTCATGCGGATTCTCGGCGTGATTCGGACGATGACCGCAGCGCTCTCCGTTGGGCTTGCGCGCGCTGCGTTCGATCACTCCAAGCGCTACGCGATGGAGCGGACCCAGTTCAAGCAGCGGATCGGCAGCTTCCAGCTCGTGCAGCAGAAGATCGCCAATATGGCCACCGACATCTGGGCCGCGGAACTCATGACGTACAAGACCGCGGGGATGATCGACCAGGGGCAACGGCCTCTCAAAGAAGCGTCCATGTCCAAATATTTCGCCTCCGAGGTCGCGTGCCGCTGCGCGGACGAAGCGACTCGCATTTTCGGCGCGTACAGTTACTCGATGGAGTATGACGTGCAGCGCTTCTACAGAGACTGCCGATTTCTGCTGTTCGGCGGTGGAACTTCCGAGATTCTTCAGACCATTATTTCGCGGGAATGCGGCGTGTTCTGAAATTAATACGCGTTCAGAGAAGCAAGATGGCCGGCACGGAGGCCGGCCACCACCAGATCTGAGAAGTTGCCCCTACAAAAACCGGACGCACGCACTTCAGTCGTCCGGCAAATTAATCATTCCTCCGGCTCAAGCTTCGCGTCGAGAAACTTCTGCAATTCCTCTTTAATGATCTCACGCGTCACCAACGTGGCTTTGCGCGATGTGGTAATGAGCGTGCCATGAACAAGGCCGTATTCCACGGTCTGCGGGTAGTGGAAGCGGCGTTTGGAAATCCTTCTCTTATCGACCCACGGCGCCTGATGAATGGGGAGGTAAAACGAGAACCGGAACGGTTCCACCACGATGTGGAAGTGGTACAGATCGTAATAACCTTCCTCGAAGTCCACTTTGCACTTCGAGGTGAGGTACATTCTTACGTGATGTTTGTCGCCTCCGGTTTCCGCTTCCCATTTCTTTTTCGCGTCGGCGGACAAGTGATAGATCTCTTTGTCGCCTCTGCGCACGTAGTTGATCGTCAGACTGCCGTGACCGCCTTTGAAAAGCTTCTCCAACACATTATGTTTCAACGGGAAGAGGTCGGCGCTCGTCTTGGTTTCATGTACCAGAAAGCACAGGTAATAAGCCGCGCTCGCGATCTCTTTCTCCGGTGAGGAGAGTGCATCGATGTCGGCCAGACATTCTTGGTGGAACCGCACCTTTTCAGGAACGACGGCTTTCGGTTCCTTCGGCTTCCTGGGTCTCGGCGGGGGCGGCGCAGCTTTGCCGAATCGCGGTCCCCTCTCCCTCGGCAGGAAGGGCTTCAACCCCCTGTCTTCCCGCTTGTAAACGATAATTGGATCACGTCTGGGCGGTTTCCTTGGCATCATAATATCCTCCACCTGGATGCATCACTGACTGAGAAAGGGCTATATACTCACTATAATGTAACAGTTTGTCGGGTCGCGTCAACGTGTGCGGGAGTCCATCGTTGGCGCCACACCGGTACCGAACGAGACCTCCCCCACGATGTCCCACATGGTTCGTCGGGAGGCCGCCTCGACCGACTGAATTGTCGGTGGTTGTGGCGGCATAAATCCCGGAGAGTCATCCCCCGTGGGGGTGCTCACGCGCAACAAGAGCCTATAATGACCGTTTGACCTCAGTGCCCCTCTATGGGGATGGTGTTGATTCACCCTTAATCGTTCGCATCGTAGGAATCAAGAGAAATTTTCCGTTGCAGGAACTGGCGAGGTTCGGTCGAAGTCCTCATTCAACTTGCGCAGGCACGCTCACAGATATATAAGTGGAGCCGGAGGCGAATATGGATGTTATCGAACAGGCTGCCAAAGAAGGGAGAACCGCACTCTCCGAGTACGAATCCAAGCTCTTGCTGGCGTCGTACGGTATCCCCATCACCCATGAAATCCTCGTGAACGAACAGGACGAGCTTGCTGCGGCGATCGACCGCGTCGGTTTGCCGGTGGTTCTCAAAGGCTGCTCTCCCGCAGTGAGTCACAAGACGGAGAAAGCGCTTGTCAGGCTGGATATTCGGAGTCTTGATGAAGCCAGAGCCGTTTTCAATGAGATCAAGACGGCAATGAACGAGAGCGGCGCCGCGGTCCTCGTCCAGGAAATGGTCAAAGGTCCCCGCGAGTTGATGGTGGGCCTCACCCGAGATGCTCAATTCGGCCCGTGTGTCATGTTCGGGCTCGGAGGCATCTTCACCGAAGTGCTCAAAGACGTGTCGTTCCGCCTGGCCCCTCTCGAAGAACGCGACGCTCTTGAAATGATGACCGATATCAAAGCGCACCGAATCCTCGACGCCATTCGAGGAATGGAACCCGTGGACCGCAACGAGATGGCCCGAATCCTTGTCAATGTGGGGCGGATTGGCGTTGAAGACGACAGAGTCAAGGAAATCGACATCAACCCCCTGATTGTACGCGGTGGCCGTCCGGTAGCCGCAGACGCGCTTGTGGTGCTGGAGGGACCAGGAGCCTGAAAGGGCGAGCAATCGGTCACGCGTGCATTGTAGTTCTGTCCGGATGTGCCTCGGGAATTTTATGAGAGGACTCTTGGACTGGAGTTACGGGGGAACAAAGAGTACACCAAATTTCGGATGACCAGTGGGGCCGGCGTCTCTGCCGGCCATTACTGCAGGACCGGCACGGAGGCCGGCCCCACTATGTGGTCCAGCATTGGTGAGACAGGCTCCTGCTTGTCATATTTTTCGTACGCAATTTCTTCACCTGACAGGCAGGATGCCTGTCCCACCATTCCCATTGGAAACACGCTACCAAATCTCTGTGATGGCTTGCCGAGATGTGCCCGACCATCACCGCTGCGCAGCTGCCTCCCGACTATCCGTCCCGTAGATCAGGGGAACGAGACCTGCCTTGAGCGCGGTGGCCGCGACCTCATGTCCGAAAAAGCTGAAGTGGTCCCCGAATACTGACTTCCCCGATTGGCGTTGCGCCAGAATCAACGGTTCCGAAAGCGAGATCAGACTGACGTCGTGCTCGCGACAAAAGCGCTCGACCCTTCGCTGCGATTTCTCGACGTCCCACGCACCCGCGCTGCTCAACCCGTGCATTCGGTTGAGCGCGGCCAACGTACCCGCGGGATCGAGCGCGAATTTCAGCTCGAGGTCGGAACAGAGGTACACCAAAGTGTATCCCACGCCTCGCACGCGGCAGAAGTCCCGTTCCGCAAGCACCGTGGCGAGGGTGCGGTTCCATGCGATCTCGACTCGGGGGATGCTCTCCGCGGACCATTGCAGGAGTTCGGGAGAGACCTTCACGAGATTCCGCTGCAACTCGTTGTACCGCCGAAGGGCAAAAGCGAGCCCCAAATAGCCGTGACGCGCCAGGCCTCGAAGTTCGGGCGTAACATCTCCGTCTGCGAGAGTTCGTTCCCGTCTCAATGCGGGATCGTCGTCGCAGAAATCATTCGTGCACAACGTAGCGGCCACAGTATCGGGGTTATAGAGGATCGCCCGCTCTCTGAGGACGTTGAAGTGGCTTTCGTGGCCCGCGCCCGAGTGACCGAGCGCAATCACTTCAAACCGCTTCGGCACGCCGGGCCGACGAGCCGCGTCCTCGTTGAGCGCGCGTTCCAGAATCTTGTGGAACGACTGAGCGAGCGGTACCTGCGCTGATTCGACGTACGAGTCGCCTACCAGGACGATCCGATAGACACCGGGCGGCTTTGCGTAGGGGTATTCACGGTCGAAGTAGCCGTGGGAGTTCCAGCGAACGATGTTGACATACTTGAATTTTTCGTTGGGCTCGTAACCGTAGTATTCGAATTCGCCACCGGGGGTATTGAAGCGCACAGGCCCTCGTTCTGTGTCCGCCCCAACCGCGGCCTGGCGCCACTCGCGGGCGCTCCCATTCGTGAACACCACGGGAAAAACATGCGTGTCCGCAGCCGAAGCGGTTCTAACCGCCTTGGACAAATCTCGAATACGCGCGTATTCCGCGGGAAAAAAATGAAGGAATACGAGTTCCGTGCCTGCCAGGGCGGCTAACATGCCTACCACACACACTGCGCCCGATCGGACATACGGCGCTGGATCCGGCCGTCGCAGTGCGAGCCCGAAAACCGCTATATTGAGCGTCGTCAAGACAGCGACAATCATCCACCCCGATTCGACATTGTTGTAAAGAACGAGAAATAGGATCGACGTTGCTACAGGTGCCGCAAGCCATGCAGCAACCGAGACGACCAACCGACTTGCACGCGCATCCGGAGACCGGAATATCATGAGGTTCGGTCCTGATAAGCTCTATTATTCTAATTGGTTGAGTCGGATAAAATCATAGCGGTCTCTCTTTGTCAAGGATCGTTTTTGCCGAGGACCGTGCTTCCGATTCGATACCAAGTGGCGGCCGATCGCGAGGTCAACGCGATTTCAAAATCCCGTGCGTCCTCCGTTTTGCAGAGCCAGCACAAAAGGAAGATTTGCTGGCTCTTAGTACTCCTTTTCCGAAACACGGTGACGCACGTTGCCTGAGGAATCTCAGGATGATTAGTGGGGCCGGCGTCTCTGCCGGCCATTAACCAAGGACCGGCACGGAGGCCGGCCCCACTATGAAGAGTGGCGAGAGTCGGAATCTGACCCAGAAGAATACGCGACCGCATTTACAAGATGGCCTGGTCAATCTGGTGCTGGCGACCCAGCGTCCGTTCTACGCTTCTAGAAACGTCCTCTTGCTGCAGACCTTGAGGGCCAATGGGGCCCGGGCCGGGCGTTTGGCTCGTCCTTCGGTGTCATGAGGGAGTCCATGGCCTTCTCAAGGTCCTCCTTGCTCGGCGCCAGGAACGCCAAGATCGACTTGAGTATGCCCACCGGCCCCAGAGAGGACGAGGGAGCCTGCTCGACGCTCGATCCGACTGCTACGGATTTGGCGGACGGTCCAGAGGCGGCGGCAGCTTTGGCGGCATCCGTGACGATCGGCACGACTCCCTTTTGCACTGCCGGCACCGCACTGCCCGGTGCGTCGAATTCTTGGAATGCCGTGTTGGGACCGTGCTGGCCATCCGACGCAGCAACAGGAATTGCCGCGGTGAGGAGGGCCAAGGCGAAGGCTAAAAGGATCACGAGGTGAGTCCTCATGTCGGTCTCCTTGTGATGTACGCGCTCATGCGAACCGTAAGGCTGTCTTTTTTTGATGATATAACACAATAGACTGTAAAGTCAATTTATTATATAAATTTATTAAACCGATAAATTATGCGAGATATCAGATTGATATTCTTCGCTATGAAGCCAAGATAACGATCCCTTTCACGTGGATGAGTTAATTGACCTAGTTTTCACGCGTGGATGATTCTTTTTTTGAAAAAGAACTTGACATCAAATCCCTATCCTACTAGAAGTTGCCCACCTGCATCAGTCCTACCATATATACCAGCCTTGCATCACCTACCCCTGTATCCTTCCCGTTGCCCCAGAGGGGGTCCCTCCTTTTCTGGGGCTCTTTTTTTGCCATTTTCCGGCCGCGGCCGCTTCGGATCGCGCTCTGTCGCGTCGTCAGTCGATGATGAGGCAGGCGTCACCGTAGCTGTAGAAGCGATAGCGTTCGTTGACTGCTTCATGGTAAGCATTTATTATCACATCAATTCCTGCTAGAGAGCTCACGAGCATGAGCAGTGTGGAGCCAGGTAGATGAAAATTGGTGATCATGCCCTCAACGAGTGCGAACCGGTGGCCGGGAGTGATAAACAGGCTTGTCTTACCTGCTCCGGCGCGAATATCGCCACCTGCACCGGCAGATTCCAGTGCTCTCACCGACGTAGTCCCTGCTGCAACAACGCGGCGCCCCTGCGCGCGCGCATTCCGGATACGCTCAGCCGCTGATTGCGGGATTTCATAGTGTTCAGCCTGCATGCGGTGGAGCCTCACGTCGGGGTTCCTGACCGGCATGAACGTGCCGGGGCCGACGTGGAGGAGGATGCGGGCGATCTCGATACCCCGTACCTCAAGTTGCTCCAACAGCGCCGCGGTGAAGTGGAGACCAGCTGTTGGCGCGGCAACCGACCCTACTGTCGCTGCGTACACGGTCTGGTACCGATCGCGGTCTTCGTCGGCAGGTTCGCCGTCGCGGTGGATGTATGGCGGCAACGGCGTCCGGCCGTGCGTTTCCAGAAAGGCGAGTAGACCGGATTCGCCGACCGGAAAGCGCACGCGCACCCGGCCGGGAACAAGCGACTGTTCAACGACGAGGGGAGGGCAGTTGGGCAGATGGATCTCCGTGCCGCACCGGAGAGGCTTGCTCGACCGCGACAGACAGACGCGCGCGGCAGCGCCGTCATCATCGCCTCCGCTCTCGGCCGGGTCCATTACGAGCAGTTCCACTCGCCCCCCAGTTGCCTTGTGGCCTACCAGGAGCGCGGGCACGACCTTGGTCTCGTTCAATACCAGCAAGTCCGAAGGATCAAGGAGCGCTGGAAGATCGCGGAATTGCTTGTGTTCGATGGCGCCGCTTGCGCGATGGATCACCAGGAGGCGCGATTCGTCTCGGCGTGCAGTGGGGTGTTGCGCGACTAATTCCGGGGGGAGGTGAAATTCGTACGTGGAAAGGCGGTATTGACGCGGGATCTCGTGGTAAGAGTTCTCTGAAGTGTGTGCTGTATTCAATGATGCAATCCAATAAGCATTGGTGGGGCCCGGCGTCCCTGCCGGGCCAAACTGCCTGGTTTGTTTGAACATATTTCGCCGGCACGGAGGCCGGCGGCCACCAACACGAGAAGTCGCTCGCCCCAATCAGTTATTGCGCTAAAGCGTTCCTATGCTATGGCCACTAGTGATGTCCCGCACAGAGGAATGCATGATTGAATTCGTCACCAAGCCAGCCCTCGCCGCGCAAGGAACACGATCAGCAGTCCGATAGCCATCATGGAGCCGCCCATGATCCGCAGCGTTGAATCGTCCTGCTCCTGAATGAAGCTCATCATCGCCTTCATCTTTTCGGGAAAACCGAAATAGGGTAGCCCTTCAATAACGAGCACCATGCCGAGCACACAGAGCAAGAGTTCCATAGTCGATCCGAGTTCAGGGAGTAATAGGCGCGTCGTGCCTACCCGCGCCGGGCTCCGGCGATTTCCTGAGGTCGAACGCGGCAAGAACCAGCACAGCCACGTACAAAATGACATAAAGAGCCCATTCAGCCGTCAGGTCGATGGTCGTTTGGTCGAGCAGCACATCGAGCGCTATTGGCGGGATTAACGCGAAAACCGCCAACTTGAACGATTCTCCGTAGGTCACCATGGTTGAAGGGGAGCGAGCCACTATAAGCGGAATGAGCGCAAAAATGAGCGCCTGGAAGAGCTTAGCCAGGAAGAAATAGATGAGCGCGGCAGCGGTGAGCGTCTTGATCGCGAAGGGTCTGTATTTCTTTGCCAAGGCTTCAAGAAATGCCGCGTTCAAGACCATGTCCGGAATCCCTTTAAGCGAAATGGTCCTCGTTTGTTTGCCGTTCTTTATCAGTATCCGGTCCTCGGCGAGCACCGCGCCATTCTGCACCTGCCGAAGATACTCTCGGACGTTGTTCCGCTCTTCGGGACGCGTGTCGATGACAAGCGCGACGCCCTCGATCGGCCCTCCGCCGATGAAGTACGGTTGCTCCTCGGAGATGCTTGCTCGGCCGTTGCGGATGGTAATTGTCGGCGCAAATTGGTCGTAGTGTGAGGTCACGACGGTGACGAGGTGGTCCAGGCGTTCCGAGATCCAGTAGATCGAAGCTGCAGCGGCAGCGATGACGCAGCACAGGAACACGAGGAACGTCACGACGCCAGAAGTGCGGCAGATGGATCGAGTCATTGACATGGCTGATTCACCGTCCTTTGGAAAATGTCCTCTGAGGCACTGTGCCTGCTTCTAACAAGTGCACAGTGGCGCAAACACGGGAACGTGCTGCAGACGGCATCGGTGGGACAGGCATCTTGCCTGTCATTCTATTTCGGACAGGCAAGATGCCTGTCCCACCAACCTGTGGCCTCTGCCCCTTTCTCATTATCCCCAGCCAACCGCGTGTAACCATCGGTGCTAAACACAGCGTCACGTCAGACGGGGTGGGCCTCCCCTGCATGAATCCTGTGGAGGGTTCCATCCTGCGCACGCAGGAGGAGCGCACCGTCCACATCGAGTCCTTCCGCGCGACCTGCCAGCCCGTTGCGTTGCAGGACCGCGCCTCGGTGGGCCCAGCGGGCTTGCCAGAGGTCAACGGCAAACCGCACTCCTTCCCGAATGACACGACCGTAGATCCGTTCCATTTGCCCGAGCACAGACTGGGCAACGATCTCGAGGTGAGACTCCCGGCCTGTCTCAAGCACAATTGAGGTGACGAGCTCGCGCAATTCCGGAGGAAAGTCGGTTAGGACCGCGTTGACATTGATGCCGATGCCAAGAATCACGTAATCGACAACCGCTCCCGTCACGCGAGCCTCAGGCAGTATGCCGGCAATTTTCTTTCCGGTAACGGTCACATCGTTGGGCCACTTGAGCTGCGCCTGTGCAATACCGTGCTCCTCGACGGCTTGTGCGACAGCAATGGAGGCGATCATCCCGAGCATTGCCGCGTCCGCTGGACCGAGTTTAGGGCGCAAGAGAAGCGAAAGAGCGAGGTTCCGTTCAGGCGGTGAGATCCACGATCGTCCGTATCGACCCCGCCCGCTCGTCTGGCGAACGGCCATGATCGCGAGGCCTTCCGGTTCACCGCGTACGGCCGCGTCTCTCACCAAATCCTGTGTCGAAGCGGCTTCGTCTATGACTTTGAAGCGAATCTCCACGGCTATGTCAGACCTCGGATAGAGCGTTCAGGCGTCCATGAGTCTCTTCATGCGAGCGAGGCTCTCCTCAAGACCCTGGGATCGAGCCGCGAGGTCAGCCTGCCTGGTCCGCTGTTTCTCGATAGCCTCAGCGTTCGCCTTAGAGAGAAACGCCTCATTGGAGAGCTTGGCGTTGACTCCAGTGAGGTCCTTCTGGATCTTCGCAAGCTCCTTTTCGAGGCGAGCCGTCTCCGCAACCGGGTCGATAATCCCCTCCAAAGGCACGAATACCCGCATTTCACCGATGACCGCGGTCGCGGACATACGCGGCGGTGTGGCCGCGCTGCCGGATTCGTGGACGGTCAAGTCGTTGATGCGACCGAGCAACTTCACCATTGGTTCATTGGAGAGCAAGACGCCTCTCTCTTCTTCCGTGGACGGGTATACCAGCACGGGAAGCTGCTTTGCCGGCGGAAGGTCCATTTCTGCCCTGATGTTGCGCACAGCGGTGATCACGTCCATAAGCGTTCCCATGAGGCGTTCCGCCTCGGGATCGACCGCTGCTTCATTATACTCCGGGAAGGCGGAGCGCATGACTGCATCGCCGTTGAGAGGCATCCTCGACGCGATCTCTTCGGTGATGAAGGGAATGAAGGGGTGAAGCATCCTCATGAGTGCATCCAGCCCGAACCGGAGAAGCTGTGCGCTCCTGCCGGCGGCCTCGTGATCTCCGCCGCCAAGCGGGATCTTCGCCTGCTCGATGAACCAGTCGCAGAATTCATGCCACGTAAATCGATAGAGTGCCTGCGCTGCATCGTTGAATCGATAGGTTTCGATGGCCTCGCGCACTTCCAGAATGGTGCGATTGAGTCGCGACACCATCCATCGTTCAGGGAGCGTCTGCGGTTCGACCGGTCGGTCCGGCCGTGTCCCTTCCAGGTACGGCATAGCGAACCTGGCAGCGTTCCAAATCTTGTTCATGAAGTGCCGATAACCCTCGATACGCTGCTCCGACAGGCGGATGTCCCGACCTTGTGCGGCCATAGCGGCAAGCGTAAACCTGAACGCATCCGTGCCGTACTGGTCCATGACGACGAGCGGGTCGATTATGTTGCCGAGCGACTTGCTCATCTTCTTCCCGAATTCATCTCGAACAAGCGCGTGGATATACACGCCCTTGAACGGAACGTCGTTCATGAATTTGAGCCCCATCATCATCATGCGGGCAACCCAGAAGAAGAGGATGTCGAAGGCGGTGACGAGACAGGAAGTTGGATAAAAGGCCTGTAGCAACGGCGTGTTGTCGGGCCATCCCATAGTGGAAAAGGGCCACAGCGCAGACGAGAACCACGTGTCGAGCACATCCGTTTCCCGTGTCAGCCGCGATCCTCCACATTTCGGGCACTTCGTCGGGTCCTGGCGGGCGACGATCACCTCACCGCAGTCCTCGCACGTCCACGCTGGAATGCGATGTCCCCACCAGATCTGCCGGGATATGCACCAGTCCCGAATGTTGTTCATCCACTCGAAATAGGTCTTGGCCCACTGTTCCGGAACGATGCGCGTATCGCCCCGCTCGACCGCGGCAATCGCTTCGCGTGCGAGCGGTTCGACCTTGACGAACCATTGCTTGGAGATGAGCGGTTCCACAACCTGCTTGCACCGATAGCACCGCCCGAGACCCACCGTGTACGGCTCAATGCTCACGAGGTAGCCTTTACGATCGAGTTCCTCGACAATGGCTTTTCGACAGTCGTATCTGTCCAATCCGTTGAAATGGATGCCGTTCTCGTTGATGCGGCCGTTGGAATCCATAACGTTGATGCGTTCCAAGTCGTGACGCAACGAGAGTTCGAAGTCGGTCAAATCATGAGACGGAGTCACCTTGAGCGCGCCTGTGCCGAACTCGACGTTCACCACCGAGTCGCCGATGATCCTGAGCCTGCGGCCCACGAGCGGAAGGATCGCGTACTTGCCGATTAGATGCTTGTATCGGTCGTCATTGGGGTTCACCGCAACCGCGGTGTCGCCGAGCATCGTCTCAGGACGGGTGGTGGCCACGACGAGCGCGTCATCGCCGTTTTCCACGGGGTAGCGAATGTGCCACAGGTGCCCCGGCGAATCTTCGTGCTCCACCTCCAGATCGGACAGGGCCGTGTGGCACCGCGGGCACCAGTTGACGATGTAATCTCCCCGATATATGAGCCCTTCTTCGTAGAGCCGCACGAAGACCTCGCGCACGGCACGGGACAGCCCCTCGTCCATTGTGAAGCGTTCACGGTCCCAATCGCACGAACAACCCAGGCGTTTGAGCTGATTGATGATTACGCCGCCGGAGTGTGCTCTCCACTGCCAGACCCGCTCGATGAACTTCTCTCGACCCAAGTCTTCTCGCTTGAGGCTTTCTTGGGCCAACTGGCGTTCTACGACGTTTTGGGTCGCGATGCCCGCGTGGTCCATGCCGGGCATCCACAGTGTGTTGTATCCATTCATCCGGTGATAACGGATGAGAATGTCCTGAAGCGTATTGTTCAGCGCGTGCCCCATGTGGAGCGAGCCCGTGACGTTTGGAGGAGGAATGACGATGGAATACTCTTTGCCGGTCTTCTCGTCGCCGGCATGAAACATCTTATGCTCTTGCCAATAAGCGTACCATCTCTTTTCGATGTCAGCGGGTTCGTACGCTTTGGGTAACATATGATCCTGGCTCATACAGCGCTCCTGGAACGATGGTGGGACAGCCTCGCGGGAAGGGCGCGGAAAGCCCCTCTCGCTGACAAACTATGAATATTATCATGACTGGAGCAATGAGACAACGCTGTGTGAGCGCTCGCTGAATACGTTTATTGTGCCGAAGCGCGAAGCGTTTCCGCTTCCGGTGGGAGGAATGTCGCCCGTTCTGACGAATGGGTGGCTCCGACGTTACACGTCGGAGCGCCGAAGGCGTAAGAGGTCTAGCTTGATCAAGGGATGATGTCCCGCCAGGGGGGTGGGAAGGAAGACCTCTTGTTGCTGCGCAACCCCGACGTATGACGTCGGGGCTACCCACGGCGAACTTTCTCGTTGCACCGCTCCAGCCGCGCTTGCCCCGCGAATCAAATGATTCACGTACTGGCCACGCTGGTTACCGTAGGGTGCTGGATTTCTGATCGCGCATTTTGATCTTGACAAGGCCGAGGCACTCCGCTAGAATTCGACATATGTCGAACAATCGAGATGATGCCATGGAAATCGATCGCTACGCAGACATGTTCAAGGCTCTGTCCAATCCCCACCGACTTGCCATTTTTCTCCGTCTGGTCTCTTGTTGTCCGCCCGGCACCAGGTGCGTCGCCGATGCGGACGCGCGGCGGTTTGTGGGCCAACTCGGCGAAGAATTGGACATCGCGTCGTCCACACTGTCGCACCACATCAAGGAACTCAGGCGCTCCGGCCTGCTCCGGGTGGAACGACGCGGAAAGAATGTCGAATGCTGGGTCGACGCAGACGCTGTCACCGAACTGGCAGCGTTACTGACCGGCCGCATACCACCGAGCCTGAGCGATTTAATAAGGCCCCGTGAGGGAGTCGTCGCTTGCGAGCAGTGTTCACAGGGGTGATGCACGGCAAAACTGCCACGTCTCCTCACCAGATTTGAAAGGACGGGTATCGGAAATGTCTCCTACAAGCGCACTCGCACAGGATTTCAGTCGTATGGCGGAACTAGCTCGCCAAGGTTTCCATTGCAGCGAAGTGCTGCTCATTCTCGGCCTCGAAGCTCAGGGCAAGACGAACCCTGACGCTGTCAAAGCAATCTCCGGGCTTGCGGGCGGCGTCGGGTTTTCGGCGGACATCTGCGGCGCGGTCACCGGAGGCGCATGCCTGATCGGCCTGTACGCGGGGAGAGGCTCAGCAGAAGCGGAAGAAGACCCGCGGGCTCGCATCATGATCGGCGAGTTGATGGAGTGGTTCAACGAGGAGCAGACCCAGCGGTACGGCGGAATTCACTGCCGTGACATCATAGGTGACGATCCGCAGAACGTGGCCGCGAGGTGTCCCGGTGTGGTTGCTGCAGTCTATCGCCAGGTGAGAGCCATTCTTGAGCAAAACGGTTATAATTGGGAGAGCGGCGTCCGTCCGGCCAAGCGAGTCGAGGCAACGACGACGTGTGCGGGCGCGTGTCCCGTTGCGGCACGGCTGTGATTGGTGGCTGAGGACGCTGGCTATAGTGGTTGCCAAAGATGATGTCCCTTTGTTCTGAAGGTAGGTGACCCAAAAAGGGGCGCGTCGTTCCCGCGAAGGCGGGAATCCAGAAAGGCAGCTGGATTCCCGCCTTCGCACATTGGCGTTAAGCTAAGGTTCCTGGTCGCGGGTTCTCCACGAAGAAGCTAAGGATTTGTCCATAGTTTAACCTCTTGTTCCGTTTTTCGTATGTGCAATGTTTGAGGATCTGTTGAACAATG
>Ga0172373_10000198_pt1 | contig 93185 bp, 82 predicted proteins | sample Lak10m_2_FD_114546 | JGI IMG/M metagenome (GOLD analysis project Ga0172373, IMG submission 114546) | Freshwater microbial communities from Kabuno Bay, South-Kivu, Congo - kab_092012_10m | ecosystem: Environmental > Aquatic > Freshwater > Lake | place: Democratic Republic of the Congo...
GACCTGCTCCAGGGCCTCAGCCCCGGTCACATCAATGTCGGTGATTGCTTCCCCATCTAACGCAAACCACTGCAGCGGAGGCTGGGCGGTCTCCACTAAGTCCTCAACCTGGCCTTCGAAGAAGTTAGCATTGGCAAAGATTAGGGGCGCACTAAAACGATAGATCACCAGACCTGGGGTGGGGGAGGCCTCCGGATAGCGGCTAGCGGCTACAAAGCGATCCTGCCCGGGGGCGCCAGCCAGCACCGCCGTGCTGGGGGTGGAAACCCGTCCCAGCAGATCAATCAGGGACAGGAGAAAGGCAATCAGAATACCCTTGAGGGGCCCTAACACCAACACGCTCACCAGACAGGCGATCGCCACCCAAAACTCCGATCGCCGCACTCGAAACAGGTGCCGCAGTTCCTCCACCTCAATCAGCTTCAACACGGCGTTAGCCACAATCCCCGCCAGGGCAGCACTGGGCAACAGGGCCAATTGGCGGGTAAAGAACAAGAGCACCAGGGCCACCACCACCGCCCCTACCAAACTGGGTAATTGGGTGCGGGCACCGCTGCTATCCATGGCGGCGGTGCGGGAGGCACTGGAGCCAATAGCAAAACCACCGGTAAGCCCAGCGGCCAGGTTGGAGGCGCCAAAGGCAAACATTTCCTGGTCGCCATTAATGGTGTAGCCCCCCCGTTGGGCGTAGCTACGGGATAACAATAACCCCTCCGCCAGGGTAATACCCGCCATGGCCAGGGCCCCCGGCAAGAGCCGTCCCCAATCCCCTAAGCTAATCTGGGGGAGGGTCAGGCTGGGCAAACCCGCGGGGATCTCCCCCAACACCTTCACCCCCTGCTGATCCAGGTTAAACTGCATCACCAGTAGGGTCATCAGCAGCAGAGCCACCAGGGCCCCGGGCACCTGGGGGGCAAACCGTTTCAGCAGGCGAATAATGACAATACTGCCAACCCCGATCGCCACGGTGTAGGGATTGGCTTCTACCACCTTGAGGATCATCTCAAACACCTCGCGGAACCAGCCCTCCGCCTCTACGGAGATGCCCATAATCTTTTTCACCTGGCTGGTCAGCACCTCAATACCCAGGCCACTAATAAAACCCGCTAGCACCGCCTTAGAGAGAAAATTGGCCAGAAAGCCCAGGCGAAAGTACCAGAACAGGAAAAAGATTAGGGCACAGAGGAGGGTGACGGCAAAGGTTAACTGCAGGTAGCGGGGTTCGCTGGGGGCGGCTAGCCCTGCCAGGGTAGAGCCCATCATGGCGGCTAGGGAAGCATCGGGGCTGGCCACCAATTGCCGGGAAGAGCAGAGCAGGGCAAAGGCAACCATGGGTAGAATGGCGGAGTAGAGTCCCACGGTGGCGGGCAAGCCGGCCACCTGGGCGTAGCCAATATTAAGGGGAATCATCAGGGCCGCCAGGGTGATGCCAGCCATAATCTCCGTCGGCAGATTACTGCCCTTCAGCCCCCGTAAACCCTGAAAAAACTCAATCTTCATGGTTCCATGCTCGGTGGTACGTTTTCCTAAGAAGAAAAAAGCTGGCCTCTTGCTTTTCTGCCAAATTCCTATACTCCCTAGGGGTATAGAAATCCTTACGGCATTCTGACCTGAGGACAATCTAGACCAGAGGTCGCCAACCACCTGGATTTCACCAGGCAATAGCTAACGGCTAAGGTGCTTCTATTATGGAAGTGAGCTAGGAAAATCAATATTCAAAAAACGCTTTTTCCTCAGGGGGCTGGGGCAACAGCGGCAATTTCCCCTAGATAGCCTTGTTTCTCGGCGGCGGGCAGAAAGGAGGCCCGAAAGGAATTCTCCGCCAGTTGCCGTAACTCCATCGGGGTTAACCCCAGGGCGCTCTCCACCGCTGCCAGATTTTCCCCCAGGTAGCCACCAAAGTAGGCGGGGTCATCGGAGTTGACGGTGACACAGAGCCCCAGGTCCAGCAATTGTTTGAGATTGTGATCGTTGATCGTCTCAAAGACGCACAGCTTGACATTGGAGAGGGGGCAAACCGTCAGGGGAATTTGATGTTCCCCCAGGTAGTCCACCAGGGCGGGATCTTCGATGCAGCGAACACCGTGGTCAATACGACTCACCTTAAGGTGCTGAATCGCCTGCCAGATATACTCCGGCGGCCCCTCCTCACCGGCATGGGCCACGGTCAAAAAGCCCTCCGCCCGGGCCCGGTCGAAAACTGCCTTGAACTTCAAGGGGGGGTGGCCCACCTCGGAGGAATCTAGACCCACGGCGACGATGGAGTCACGGTAGGGCAGGGCCTGCTCGAGGGTGGCCATGGCAGCTTCGGCACTGAGGTGGCGCAAAAAGCAGAGAATTAGGGCGGAGGAAATCCCCAACTGTTGCCTGGCATCGCTGAGGGCCTGGCTAATGCCCTGGTGCACCACCTCGAAGGCAATGCCCCGATCGGTGTGGGTTTGGGGATCGAAAAAGATCTCCGTATGGCAGACCCCCTGCTGAGCACATTTTTGCAGGTAAGCCCAGGTGAGGTCGTAGAAGTCTACCTCGGTTTGTAGGGCCTGGGCCCCGGCGTAGTACAGATCTAGAAAGGACTGCAGGTTTTCAAACTGGTAGGCGGCCCGCACCGCCTCTACAGAGTCGTAGGGCAGGGTAATGCCATTGCGCTGGGCCAGGCTGACCATCATTTCTGGCTCCAGGGTGCCTTCAATGTGGAGGTGGAGTTCGGCCTTGGGGAGGGCTTGGATCAAGGGGGTCATGGTTGAGGGTCGGAGGTCAGGGAAAATAACATCAGGGTTTGACGGCAGCATTGCTTGAGCTGTTCACCACAGGTCCGATCGGGTACCGACTCGCCTGCAAAGCTCCAGTCATTAATGGTGGATAGGGTCCATTGCTTGCCGCGATGGTCAAAACCCGCCACCTCCAGGCCAATCACCCGGCGATCTCGACAACCCGGCTCACTGTGGCAGCGAATCTGCACCAATAAACTACGACATCGCAACCGACGGCTCACCCCAGGAAAGTGGAACCCCAAATCAATGGAGTCAGGATCCACCAGATCACGGGTTTCCCGATCGTTGGACCAGGGCTTCAGATCGGCCCTGAGATCAGGAAAGGTAGCCTTAAACAGGCCCACTACGGTAGCGATTTTACTGGCGAACTCGATGGTATTGGCTTGTTCTGCTGCGTTCACGCTGATTTTGCTAAAGGCGGTCACCTTTCTAGCATAGGCTAACCTTCAGGTTACAACCGTTAACTGAGTTACTCTGGGACAGGGGATGGGGAAGATTAACCGCAGCCCCTCCTAGCGGGGACGGCACACCTCCAGCATAGTCAAATCTTGATCGGTTATGGTTGGAATGGCGTGGAACCCTGCCAAATTAACTGGGGAGAGGCCCTGGGGTAGGTTCGTGGCGGCGATCGCGGTATCGGTGACCAGGGCGACGTTATAGAGATAGGCTTCCTGGCTATAGCTATCCACAATGGTCATGGCCAGTTGGTTTCCCTGAACCTGGCCCTGGAAACAATCAAAGGAGGAACTGGGAAAATACACTGCACCGTAGATCTGGTGACCGGTGCTCTCCAGAACCATATAACCCTGGCCAATTTGGTTAGGGGCGGGCACCTGGCCAAAGAGGTAGCGCCCAGGGGCAGGAAAGCCGGAGGCGGCTTGGGGGGCCGTCATGGCGGGGGCAGGGGTAACCTGGGCCAGGCCACGTCCAGTCTGGACTGCTAATCCAGCGGAGACCAAACCCAAACAACTGATTAACAGACCCAGGCGAGTCAGGGGACGGTGTAACCTGGTCAGCCAGTTAATGGGAAACGGAACAGTTTCAACAACTCTATAGTCTACAAACACCATTTTATCCTCCCCTTAGGTCAACCGTGAATATACCTAAATAAATATGAAAGTATGAAAAACAGACAAATACGAAGAAGTTAGGGCTCGATATTGATTCTTTTTATACTCTAGAATAGCTTTATGATGTGGTTAAGTAGCTTTGTTGTAATCTTAACAACTCTTTGAAGTTGGACTGGTGATCGGCCTCATCACTCTCCCTACAAAAAAATAAAGATGACTGATGGTCCGTTGCCAGTTAAGGATTAATCTGCTTGAGAAAGTATGGTGTTCCCCGGGGTCAATTCAACGACTAGACAAAAGAATCAGCCAGATCCTTGGCAATTAGCACCATGGAGGCTAAAACTCTCAATATCCTTGGTTTTATTTATAGAATTTCCCAGGGCGAAACTGATGCAACCCAGTGCCAGCTGCCCCACTGTCCCAAATGGTTATCGCTTTGGCCAAAATGCTGAGGCCAGGGTTGATCGATCAAAGCCAATACTGGGTAACCGTTATGGCTTGTCTCTGCTGGCAACAGCTCTACCATAGTAGGAGTGCGCTCAAGCGGCACTCTGGTTGAGCCAGAGCGCCTGTCGCCCTACCCATCTCCCTCCAGGTGACTATGACATCCCCTTCCACCCCCCAAGACCTGGTGGCCCTCCGCCAACGACTAAATCAATTTAGCGCCCTGACCACCCCACCCCCCTTAAGCTCTGCAGCAGCCAAACAGCTACGGGCGGACCTGGGGTTGCTCAATCGTCTATCGGACTACCAGACCCTGGGTATCTGCGCTGACGACCTGGAGCAAGCCCGGCACGCCATGGCGCAGTACCTGGGACTCCTAGGGGTGAACGCCAACTTGACCCTACCGGACCAGGCGGGATCTGTCTATCTGAAATTTAATACCCTGAAGGGAACCTGGTACCTGGATGGCTATAGCGGTCAATCCCGCGGGGTCATCATTACCTTCCATGGCTCTGACCCCGAGGCCATGGCGGTGTCCGGTACCTATGGTCCCTTTCCTTTCCAGCTATAGCCCTAGCCCTCCCAAGGCAGGAAACCAAGATGGTCCTGCACTCCATAGCTACAGCTGTATCCCTCTTCTGTCACTGTTGGATTTTGAAACCCAATTGCGTTATTTCAGCTCAGGCGACCAGGCAGGGGTTACCCCAGTTGAAACAAAGAGGGATATGCTAGCACCCTCCTAGCGGCCAATTCCCAGGTATTGGAAGCCTGCCCCCATGAGTACCTCCCGATCAAGGCAGTTACGGCCATCAATCAAAATCGGGCTGTGCATGCGTTGGGCCATGGCCCTATAGTCCAGGTCTCGGAATTGTTGCCACTCCGTCACCACCACCAGGGCATCGCAGCCATCCGCCAGATGGCTGGGATCGGTCTCCACGATCACACCGGTCAAGCCATGGCGCAGCCCACTCTGGGAAACGATAGGATCGTAGGCCTTAACCTTAGCCCCTAGACGATTCAACTGTTCGATTAGGATCAAGGCGGGGGCATCCCGCAGGTCGTCGGTGTCGGGTTTGAAGGTTAAGCCCAGTAACCCAACGGTTTTTCCCTTGAGAATTTTCAGCACCTGTTGGAGCTTCTCCAGGGTAATTTGCCGTTGGCGATCGTTGACCTCCACCGCAGCCTTCAGCAGCTGAGCCTCATAGCCGTAATCATCGGCGGTGTGGATTAGAGCTGCCACATCCTTCGGAAAGCAGGACCCACCCCAGCCAATTCCGGCCTGCAGGAACTTCTTACCAATCCGGGAATCCAGGCCGATACCCGCTGCCACCTGGGTGACGTCAGCCCCAACTCGGTCGCAGATATTGGCAATTTCATTGATAAAGCTAATCTTGGTGGCTAGAAAGGAGTTAGCGGCGTATTTAACCATTTCCGCTGAACTCAGATCGGTGACCAGCACCGGCACCGGATCACCGCCGGGTTGCTCGCGATAGCCGCCTTCAACAATGGGGGCATACAGCTCTTGCATGAGGGTAATGGCCCGAGAGCTATTGCTGCCCAGGACAATACGATCAGGATTAAAGGTATCGTAGATTGCCGAACCCTCCCGTAGAAACTCGGGATTACTGACCACATCAAAGTCTGCCACCACCTCTGGATGGGTAGAGGTAGAGGGAGCGCCAGCACCGGCGGCCACCGGCACCTTCTGGCGTTCAGCGATGCCATCCATGACAATCATCCGCACCCAGTCCCCAGAACCGATGGGAACAGTGGATTTGTTGACAATCACCTTATAGCCGCCGTTCAGGTGGCTGCCAATACCCTTAGCGACGGCTTCCACATAGCGGGTGTCGCTTTCCCCATTAGGCAGGGCCGGTGTACCGACGGCGATAAACAGGACATCCCCATGATTAACCCCCTCCTCCAGGCTGGTGGAAAATTCAAGATTTCTCGCTTCCATAGCGGATTTCATCAGTTCGGATAGACCGGGCTCAAAAATCGGGGACTGACCCGACTGCATCAGTTTGACCTTTTCTTCGTTGACGTCAATACAGATCACCTCATGGCCAATATGGGCTAGACAGACTCCAGTCACCAAACCTACGTAGCCCGTACCAATTACACATACTCGCAGCATATTCACTAATCCTTAAGTTAAAAATATCCTATGGGCAGATCCAATAAGTGAAGGGAAACTGGCAACCAAGCCATCAATGACAAATTACGAGGATGGTGTCTGTACCCTAAGTTACTTAGCTTCGGGAGAAGGCAGCAGTGGGAGCCGGGCTTTCTGCAACCTGTCCAGCCACTCCTTGGTCTAACCGTAGGCGAAAGTCATCGATGGTTAGGGCTAACCCCTCCTGGAGAGGAATAGTAGGATTCCACTGTAGAAAGTTTTGAGCTCGACTAATGTCAGGTTTACGACGCTGGGGGTCATCCTGCGGTAGGGGTTTATAGATCAAATCTACCCCGGGGTTAATCATGGTCTGTACGGTTTGGGCCAGTTGAAGAATGGTGTATTCATCCGGATTACCCAAATTGACCGGACCGATATAGTCACCATTCATCAGGCGTATCAGGCCTTCCACCAGGTCCGACACATAGCAAAAACTACGGGTTTGACTGCCATTACCATAGATAGTTAGAGGGATACCTCGCAGGGCCTGAACCACAAAATTACTGACAACCCGACCGTCGTTTTCTAGCATGCGGGAGCCGTAGGTGTTGAAAATCCGGGCTACCCGAATATCCACATTATTTTGCCGATGGTAATCAAAGGTAAGAGTTTCAGCTACCCGCTTACCTTCGTCATAGCAGCTACGAATACCAATGGTATTGACATTGCCCCAATAGTCCTCTGACTGGGGATGGACTTGCGGATCACCGTAGACCTCGGAGGTGGAGGCGAGTAGGAACCTGGCCTTGACTCGCTTGGCTAGCCCTAACATATTTAGGGTGCCCATAACGTTGGTTTTGATGGTCTTGACCGGGTTGTACTGGTAGTGCACCGGCGAGGCTGGACAGGCTAAATGATAAATTTGGTCAACCTCGAGTCGAATCGGCTCGGTGATATCGTGACGAATCAATTCAAAGTAGGGGTTATCTAACCAGCGCAGTAGGTTACGCTTATGGCCGGTGTAAAAGTTATCCAGGCAAATCACATCATGGCCAGCGGTCATCAGTCGATCAATTAAGTGTGAGCCGATGAAACCAGCACCACCAGTGACCAAAATTCTCATGTATAAATTTCCTATGAATGTAAGAATTAGGATTTCAGAATAAAATCAAACCTTCTGCGCTTGACACAAATCTTAACTTGATGTTTTCCAGCTTGATTAAAGACCACTCTCTATACAAAAATAACCTGTGGTTGTTGTAAATACCAGAGTATTGATGGCTTCTTTATGGTTCTAGCCTGGTTATGAAGGTGAGTTGTAGCAGCGGCTAATCCCCTTAGAATCTAACTAAGGTGTCATTTACTACACCCTGAGTCAGTGCCTTACTTGGCGACCTGGTTTAAATGGTTCCAGCTATGGCCCTAGTCCTGGATCAGGCGACAAAAGCGAACTCAAACACCCACCCAACCTGAGCTTTGACCGATTCATCCAATTCTAAGGATTTTGTCTAAAGTGATATTACCGGAATTCAGGAACAGGGCTGGGGATCAACTGGTGACTAGTCAGGAAATCTCCGATCAGGTAAAGGGAACCGCAAACTATCTTCAGGGTTTCGGATTTCTCACTCATTGCTCCTAACCCGGCAGCCAGGTCTTTATAGCCCTGGCAATGGCGGAGCTGGGGACAACCATTTAGGGCGATCGCCGCTAGGGCGAAGGGATCAGCCGATTGGTCGCCAGCCACAGGCACCAGGTAAAGGTAATCCCCGGGGCGCAGCAGGGCCCTAAAAATATCGGCATGGTCCTTGGTGGCTAGCATGCCCATTAACCATTGGGTAGCTCTGGCTGGCTCCCCCCGCTGGGCCCACCACTGATCCACGTAGCGGCGTAACTCCAGGGCTGCGCCAGGGTTATGGGCCCCATCCAGCAGCAGGGGGTGGGGTTGGTGATGGGTATCGAGCCATTCCACCCACTGCAGGCGGCCTGGCCATTGAGCCAGGGCCATGCCCTGCTGGATCGCCTGATCGGTAATCTGCCAGCCCCGTTGCCGTAGCAGCAGGAGAGCGGCGATCGCCAGAGCAGAATTAACCAACTGGTGATCCCCCAGCAGGGGGAGGGGGTAGGTAATTTGGTTCTCTTCCAGGGTCAAACAGGCCATCCCCTCCCCCCGTCGCACCGCCGGAGCTGGCCACCACACGGGACACCCCAGGTGCTGGAGTCGCCACTTTACCACTGCCTCTGCTTCTGGTGGTAGGGGACCAATCACCGCCGGACAGCCCGCTTTAAGAATGCCAGCTTTTTCCTGGGCAATATTCCCCAGGGTAGGCCCCAATTGCTGCCAGTGTTCTCGACTCAGGGAGGTAAGGATGGTGACCAGAGGATCCTCCACCACATTGGTGGCATCCAGACGGCCCCCCAGTCCCACCTCCATCACCGCCACCTCCACTGCACTGTCGGCAAAGTACTGCCAGGCCACGGCAGTAAACACCTCAAACTGGGTGGGGCTGGGCTGGCTGCCATCGATTCTGGCCATCACCCGTTCTAAGCCCTGGCGCAGGTCCAGGGCGGCGATCGCCCTGCCATTCACCTCAATCCGCTCCCGCCAGCTGACCAGGTGAGGCGAGGTATAGCGCCCCACCCGGTAACCAGCCTGGGTCAGCACCGAGGCCAGGTAGGCACAGACCGATCCCTTGCCGTTGCTGCCCGCCACGTGGATAATCGGCACCCGCCGCTGGGGATCACCCATGGCCCCCAGCAATCGATCCATACGATGGAGGCTGAGATCCACCCCGAAGGGCCCAAGGCTGTCGAGCAGGGCATTAATTTGAGTGTCTTCGGCGGTTGGGGGCGGGCTAACCATAGGGACGGGGCGGGGAAAACTCGGGTTCAGTTATAGCACAGCGGAGGTAAGCCTTTGCCCCGCCGATGGCCTGAGGTGGCGGGCGGCAGGAATGGGATAGACTAAAGGTGATGTTAAGAAATGTAAGGCAGCCCCCATGGCCTCTCCCCTGACTAAATCTCGACCCCGGGTGGTGGTGATTGGGGCCGGGGTGGGGGGTCTGACGGCGGCCGCTCTGCTGGCTCGCCATGGTTACCTGGTGCGAGTGTTTGATCAGGCCCTGGTGGCGGGGGGCTGTGCCTCTACCTTCAGGCGGCGGGGATTTACCTTTGATGTGGGGGCTACCCAGGTGGCGGGACTGGAACCAGGGGGTATCCACCACCAGATTTTTCAGGAATTGGGGCTGGATCTACCCCCCGCCACCGACTGTGACCCCGCCTGCGCCGTCTTTTTGCCGGGGGAGACCGCCCCGATCTCCGTCTGGCGGGACCCTGTCGCCTGGCGCTTGGAACGGCAGCGGCAATTTCCCGGCAGTGAACCCTTCTGGCACCTGTTGGAGCAGCTGTTTGAACCGAGCTGGCGGTTTCAGGGGCGGGGGCCGGTGCTGCCCCCCCGCCACCCCTGGGACCTGGGCCAATTGCTCCAGGCCTTGCGCCCCGATACCCTGGTGACCCTGCCCCATACCTTCCGCACTGTGGGCCAGGCCCTGCGATCCCTGGGGCTAGGGGGCGATCTCCGCCTGAAAACCTTCCTGGACCTGCAGCTAAAACTCTACTCCCAGGTGGATGCGGAGGAAACCGCCCTGCTCTACGCCGCCACCGCCCTGCGGGTATCCCAGGCACCCTACGGCCTGTTCCACTTGCAGGGGAGTATGCAGGAGCTCAGCGATCGCCTGGAAAAAGCCCTGGTCACCCACGGCGGCCTGCTGCAGTTGCGTCACACCGTCACAGCCATCCCTACCCACCAGGGGCGGGTGCAGGGGGTCAAGGTGCAAGACCAAAGAACCGGTCAGACCTGGGTGGAACCGGCGGACCAGGTGGTGGCCAATGTTACGGTGCAAAATCTGGTCACCCTACTAGGGAACGGGGCACCCCGGGGCTACCGGCAACGGGTGGAGAACTTACCCCCCGCCAGTGGTGCCTTTGTGATCTACCTGGGGGTGGCGGCGGCGGCCATTCCCCCCGACTGCCCGCCCCATCTGCAGTTTTTCTACGATTACGACGGCCCGATGGGCGAAAATAATTCCCTGTTTGTCTCCGTCAGTCGCCCCGGCGATGGCCGCGCCCCCCAGGGGCAAGCCACGATTGTGGCCTCCTCCTTTACGGCGGTGGAGCCCTGGTGGCACACCGAGGATTACCCGGCCCTGAAGCAGCGCTATACCCAGGTAGCCCTGGAGCGCCTGGGGGGTTATTTTGACCTCAGGTCAGACCATATCCTGCACCTGGAGGCCGCCACCCCCCGCAGCTTTGCCCACTTCACCGGTCGCCACCAGGGCATGGTGGGGGGGCTGGGCATGCGGGTGAATAGCTACGGTCCCTTTGGCTTTGCTAACCGCACCCCAGTGCAGGGGCTCTGGCTGACAGGAGATTGCACCCACCCCGGCGAGGGCACCGCCGGGGTGAGTTACTCCGCCCAAACCGTGGTTAGACAGATCCTGGCCCAGGATCGCTAGACCAGCACCGGAGCCTTGGTCCACTCGGTGTGGAAAACCCCCTCCCGATCGGTGCGTTCGTAGGTGTGGGCGCCGAAGTAGTCTCGCTGGGCCTGGGTCAGATTTTGGGGCAGGCGATCGCGGCGGTAGCTATCAAAGTAGTCGAGGGAGGCACTAAAGGCCGGCACCGGGATACCGGAGTGGGCCGCCAGGGCAATCACCTCCCGCCAGGCCGCCTGGCGGTCCAGGATGGTTTGTTTGAATTCCGGGGCCAGGAGCAGGTTAGCCAGGTCGGGGTGCTCATCGTAGGCGTGTTTGATCTTGTTCAAAAAGCCAGCTCGAATAATGCATCCCCCCTTCCAGATGCGGGCGGTTTCCCCCAGGTTGACGTCGTAGTCAAAGGCCTTGGAGGCGGTGCCAATCAAGGCCATGCCCTGGGCGTAGGAACAAATCTTAGAGCAGTATAGGGCATCTCGGATTTTGTCCACCATGGCCTTGGCATCGCCGTTGAAGCTGGCGCTGGGCCCCACCAACTGCTGGGCCGCCGCCAGCCGCTCCGCCTTAATGGAGGACATAATGCGGGCATTCACCGCCGCCGTAATAGTGGGAATGCCGACCCCCAGATCCAGGGCGCTCATCACCGTCCAGCGGCCGGTGCCCTTCTGACCCGCCGCATCTACAATCAGCTCCACCAGGGGTTGACCGGTTTCCCCATCCAGGTTGGTAAAGATATCGGTGGTGATCTCAATTAAGAAGGAATTCAGCTCGTCGGTCTGGTTCCAATTGGCAAACACCTCGTAGAGTTGGTGGTGATCCAACCCCAGCACACTTTTCATCAGATCGTAGGCCTCGGCGATCAATTGCATGTCGCCGTATTCGATGCCGTTGTGCACCATTTTGACGTAGTGGCCAGCCCCCCGGGGGCCAATGTAGGTGACACAGGGGCCGTCATCCACCTGGGCGGCAATTTTTTTGACGATGGGTTCGATCGAGTCATAGGCGGCCCGGGTACCACCGGGCATGAGGCTGGGGCCGTTCAGGGCTCCCTCTTCGCCACCGCTGACCCCCATGCCGATGAACCGTAGGCCCGTAGACTCCAGTTCCTTGGTGCGCCGTTCCGTATCTTCGTAGAGGGAATTCCCCCCGTCCATAATCATGTCCCCCTCCTCCAGCAGGGGCCGGAGTTGGGCAATCACCGCGTCCACCGGCGCCCCCGCCTTTACCATGACTAAAATCCGGCGGGGTCGTTCTAGGGAGGCGACAAATTCCTCTAAACTATAGGTGGGTTTGACGTTTTTGCCCTGGGCGCGACGCTCCATAAACCGTTGGGTGACCTCGGCGGTGCGGTTGTATACCGCCACGGGGAAACCATTGCGTTCCACATTCAGGGCTAGATTCTCACCCATCACGGCAAGACCGATTACACCAAAACTCTGTGCCATAGGACTCTCTTGGTAACTGTTTGCGGGAAAACGGTGGATACTGCTGTGCTGAATTGGGTGGGTCAGCCCAGGCCTGATGGTCGGTTAAACCATTCAACTCAGGGGACCTGGATTTGCCCATCCACCCGTCGAAGGCTTGGCCATCCGCGATCGTCCTTGAGCGTTAGGGCAAAGGGGCGGGCGGTTAACCTGTCAACAGCGTAAACAACTTTTCCAGAAAGACAGTTCTCCCAAAGGTTTTCTTTAGGCCCTGGGGGGGTAAAGTCATGGTTTCCTGGCTTTAGCGGGACGGCAGGGATACTAAGTAATAACCTGCCAGACCCGGGGCCGGTTAAGTAGGAGCTGGCGTCAATTAGGCGCCCCCTGAAGAGGGGAGCAGGGGTTAGAACTCAGCAGATAGGAGGGATAGGTGAGCCTGTATTAGGACCTACCAGCCTGCCCCCTGAGGAAGTGAGAGGCCTAAGTTAAAGCCTAAAAAGCAGCGTAGGAGGAACTGGCCACCATGGCGATCGCCATAATCCCCTGGCGCAGAAAGGAGAGTAGCAAAAAGGCGAGAATGGGGGATAAATCAATCCCTCCCAGGGGGGGGATAATGGAGCGGAAAACATTGAGGTAGGGATCGGTCAGCTGGCTGAGAACGGAGAAGGGAGGATTCAGCCAATCCACGTTAGGAAACCAGCTGAGTAAAATCCGAATGATCAGCAGCACCGTGTAGATGGATAGGAAGGTGGAGAGGGCCTGTACCAAAATACTCATCAAAAACCTCAGCTCTATTCGTTACCAACAAAACAATATATGGATAATCGAGACCTGTCAGCCTAATGTAACGGATTGCTTAGTAAACTGTAGACCACTGATGTTTTCTTCCCTAGCCCTGGCGCCAGCTAGGAGTCTACCCTGGAGGGGGCTTGCCAGGGGCGATCGCTGTGGCCGTTAATGCCCCCCAGTTGCTGTCTAACCTCATCAATGGCCTCGTTCAACTGGGCGATCTTGGCCTCCAGGGCCAGGCGGGCGGATTCCATACTGTCTTCTCCACTGGCCTCAAACTCACCGAAGGAGAGGTTACCCTCCTCTAGTCCAGACCCGAGGGACTTACCAGAGGGCCTGGCGGATTGACGTCGGGATGCGCTCAAGGCTCCTACCACGCCACCTAGAGCAGCGCCGATCAGGGTGCCCAATAAAAAACCACCGACGAAGCTACCTTGTTGACTCATGGCCATCTACAACTCAACCTTTTCCTAGTTTACCCCACCTGGTTTCATTCCCAGGCCGAACTGCTGTGCTAAGGAGCTGGCGATCCCCTGAACCTGGTCCTTCAGCTTAGCCATTGCCTGATCTGATATGGCCAAACTGAGCTACTATCTAAGCCGATTCAAGCTCCAGTCCTTAGTATCAGACGGGTAAACGTAGGTTAGGCGTGTCGGTAAAGCGGTTATTTACAGGGGTGGTCGGCCTGGCGGGGGTGTACCTGTTAGGTAATTTGCCCGCTAAGGCGACGGGACGTCTGCAGACCTGGCAGTTTGATACCGACCACAATCGCTTTCAGTTTAGTACCGCTAGTGGGGTCCAACCCCAGGTCAGTCTTTTATCCAACCCTAAGCGCCTGGTCATTGATTTACCAGGAATAGCCATGGAGGAGGGGGCCAGCGATCAATTGATCGGGGGGGTAGTTAGGGCAGTCAAGGTGATGGCGGTTGATGCTCGCACCACCCGTATGGTCCTGGAGCTTGATCCGGACTATGGCTTCGACCCTCACCATGTCAAGGTTTGGGGATTGACCGATCAGCAATGGGTGGTGCAGTTGCCGCCATCCTCTTCTCACCCGGACTCCGGGGCTCAGACTAAGGCCTTGGAGACCCCTGGCCCCCTGTCTAGCGGGCCCTTACCTCCTCGACTGCAGCGCAACCAGGTCACCTACCTGCCGGTCAGTCCCACCGGCACCCTGATCAATGGGGTACAGGCTACCACCAACGGTTTTTTCCTCCCGACCCAGGGATCCACCCCTCAAATTCAGGTGTACCGCACCCGTGACCCTAACCATAACCGGCAACTGGTAATTGATGTTTTAGATGCGGCCCTACCTCCCCAACTTAACCCAGAGGCCTTACCAGGTAACCGCTATGGCATCGATCGCTGGGCCCTGACCCAATTTGCCACCATCCCCCCAGCGGTGCGCATCACCCTCAGCCTCAACGCCGTCAGTCCCGACTGGCAGATCGCCCTGGCCCCTGGCGGTATTGCCCTGACCCCGGTGGGCGTGGCCGCTAGCCAGATCCCCACCCCCGCCACCACCGTCATTTTGCCTGTGCTTCGTCCGGCCCAGGCAGCCCCTACCCCCGTGGCCAATCCGGTCACCCCGGCACCTCCCCCCTCCCGTCCATCCGGGCCAGATCGCCAGCAGGTGGTAATCATGCTAGATCCGGGCCATGGTGGCGCCGATCCGGGGGCGATCGGCATTGGTGGTTTGCAGGAGAAGGGGGTGGTGTTGGCAGTAACTCAGCAGGTGGCCGCCATCCTGCGGCAACAGGGGTTGACGGTGCAGATGACTCGCCAGGGGGATCAAACCCTGGATTTGCAGCCCCGGGTGGATCGGGCGGAGGCAGCCAGGGCCAATCTATTTGTCAGTATTCATGCCAACGCCGTGAATATGCAGCGACCGGAGGTCAACGGCCTGGAAACCTATTATTTCTCCGACTCCAGTTTAGGCCTGGCCCGGGTGATTCACCAGCGCGTGCTGGGCAATCTGCGGATGAATGACCGGGGGGTGAAGCAGGCCCGCTTCTTTGTTCTGCGGCGCACCTCCATGCCCTCGGTGCTGATTGAGATTGGTTTTGTCACCGGGGCCACCGATGCCCCTAAACTTGGCAATCCCCAGTGGCAGAGCCAAATGGCCCAGGCGATCGCCCAGGGCATTCTCGACTACCTGCGCAGCGGCTCATAATCACCCCTTAGCTGAGAGGTTCTAGCGATCAAGGCCACCATACAGGGCTGTCAATGCCAGGAGGCGGACTTGAACCGCCGACACGAGGATTTTCAGTCCTCTGCTCTACCAACTGAGCTATCCCGGCTGGGAATTGGAGATTAACGCCTATTTAAGATAGCAAGCCAGGGTGACCCCTGACAAGCGCACGGGGCGAAAACTTAGTGGTCTTTCCCTAGGGAATTTCCCGCAGGCGAGCTACCTTTAGGTAAAACTTGCCGCCGCCACCACCGCCGTAGGCCTGAACCCGCACGGTATAGGTGCCGGCTTCGGTAATCCGGGCAAACAGGAGGGAGTTGGTGGTGCCGTCTGGACCATCATCGTTTTCTCCCACGGCGGCCCCATCCTTATTGATCAGGGTGACCAGGGTATCAAACTGATCGGAGGTGACATCGATCGCCACCTGATCCCCAGCTTCCAGACTGACGGTGTAGTCGCGGGCAAAGCCGCCGGTTCCGGTGGGGATATCCTGAGGGCTGAGGGTATCGTTGATTTCCCGACTGGCTGGTAAGGAAACAGGAGAATACATCCGGCTTTGGGCCCTAACCCCGGTACCGCTGCTGACTAGAAAGACCAGAACAGCCGGAATCCAAAGAGCATGACGCCGGAATAGGTGAACGGGCATAATAGTATCTTCCTGACAGGAGGCGATAAAGACTTGAAGACTCAGTCAACCGCAGATTATCTCCATTATTCCCTAGATTGACCCCAAGCCCTAACCTTTAACCTGGTAATGCTTGGCGTGAATACATCCACTTCTTCTGGCTCCTGAGTGCTGACCCTTGAATTCTGACGATAGAGTACTAGGGCTTGGGGGGCTGGCTACCAGCGCTTTTATTAATACAGCCGGGTCGATCCACATAGCGGCATACCCGATCGTAGAGGCGGGCCCGGTTACCCGGTGGCCCAGCGGAAAACAACACCCGATCGCCCCCCACGATCCCCACTAAAATCTTTACACCGCAGATCGGGCAGGTCTGGAGATTGCCTGTGCTCATGGTCCGATTCCCCCAGGTGATCATCTCAGCATCTTAGCGGAGCAGGTGGAGAGACCGGGCAGATCGCAAACTCCTGTAACGATGCAGGTGGCTGGGCCAGGCGATGACGCCAGTGGTTCACCAGCCGCCCCAGGCTGGGGGGTAGCCAGCTGTCGTACTGGGGATAGACCGGCAAACGAGGCTGCAGTTGCCAGCCACCTGGGGCGATCGCCGCCGCTAACTCCCTAGCTTGGGGGTGGGGGTAGTCCGGGTTCACCTCATCCACCGGGCTAATCCCCCCCAGGTCCCGAGCGCCGGCGGCCAGGCTGGCCAGCAGGCTGGTGGAGTCGGTCAGGTTAGGGGGAACTTGCAGGGTAATACCCCCGGGCAAATACTGTCGGGCTAGCTCCAGGGCGATGATCAGCTGATCTCCCCTCAGTCCTTCTCCCCCCTGGCTTTGGCGCTGTCCGGGCTGGTAGGGCTGCAAAATCACCTCCTGAATATGACCGTAGCGCCGGTGCAGGGCGGCGATCTCCCCCAGGGACTCCACCCAGTCCGCCTGGGTTTCCCCCAGCCCCAGCAGCAGGCCCGTGGTGAAGGGAATGGCCAACTCCCCGGCTTGGGCCAGCTGCTGCAGACGCAGGTGGGGCAGCTTGCTGGGGGCATGGCGGTGTACGGTCTTGAGCAGCCGGGGGCTGACCTGCTCGAGCATCAGCCCCATGGACACATTCACCCGCCCCAGTTGGGCCATCTCGGAGCGTGACAGGGGCCCGACATTGGTGTGGGGCAGCAACCCCGCTTCCAGGGCTAATTCACAAATTTGGTAAATACGGGTCAGCCAATCCTGCCGACGAGGGCTGTTGGGGGCCACCTCCCCACTCAGCACCAACACCTCAATCACCCCCCGTCTCTGTAGTGCCAGCAGTTGGGTCTGCACCGTCGCCAAACTCAGCCACTCCCCCTGGCCGATATTCACCCGAAAATTACAGTAGGTGCAGCGGTTAAAACACTCGTAGGTGGGCACCAGGGTATGGGCGGGGCTATAGGTGACGGGGGTAGCCATGGCGGCATGTCGAGGGGTAGGGCTAGGGTTGGGGATCGGCCTGGTTGAGGTGAGCTTTAGCCGCCTGCCAGAGGGTCTCCAGCTCCGCCAGGCTGTAGTCGGCCAGGGGTTTAACCAGAGCAGCTTCGACCTGCTCGAATCGTTGAATAAAGCGTTGGTTGGTGCCGTGCAGGGCGGCGGCGGCATCCAGACCATGCCAGCGGGCAATATTCACCAGGGTGAAGAGCAGATCCCCCAACTCCGCCTGTTGGTTTGCCTGGGGTTCCCTGGCGATGGCCCGCTGGAATTCCTCCAGTTCCTCCTGAAACTTGGCCCACACCCCGGCCTCATTCTCCCATTCAAAACCCACCTTGGCCACCTTGACGGAGATTTTGCTGGCGGCCATCAGGGGCGGTAGAGTGCGATTATACTTAGCCAACTGGGGGGAAAGCCGTTGGGGATCGTGGGCCTGTCCTTTTTCCTCGGCTTTGATGCGCTCCCAGTTGCGGTGGATGTCTTCGATGTCCGCCACGGTGACATCACCAAACACGTGGGGGTGGCGGCGGATCAGCTTATCGGCAATGCCGTTGGCCACGGTGGCCAGGTCAAAGGCGGGGGCCGGGGGGCGATCGCTGGCGATCTGGGCCTGGAGCACCACCTGCAGCAACAGATCCCCCAACTCTTCGGCGATCGCCACTGGGTCGCCGCAACGGATGGCGTCCACCACCTCGTAGGCCTCCTCAATAATATGGGGAATCAAGCTTTCCGGGGTTTGCTCCAGGTCCCAGGGACAGCCGGTTTCCGGGTGACGCAGTTGGGCCACCACCTGCACCAGGCGGTCAAGGGCGGCGAGGATGGGGGGAGGGTAGTCAGACATCGTTTGAGGGGGGTTGCCATTGCCCCCAGGGTAGCACCTTACCCATCGGCTGAACCCTGGAGCCTAGCCTGGGGGTGGAGGGTTCCCGGGCTCGGGCTGGAACAGGTCAGGGATGATGTCTCCTCCCTCCTGTCCGGAACCTCCCTGCATCTCCGGTAAAATCGTTGCGTTGGTGGGGTTTTCTGGGGCAAAGACAATGGATAGCACCCTGGCGAGATTCGGGGCCATGGCAATTCGATTCTTATAGGCCACGATCACCCGCGCCATGGCTGGCAGCTGGTTTTGCTGGGCCACCAGGTAGAGGGGTTCGACGTAGATCAGGGATCGGCCCAGGGGAATGGCCAGGAGGTTGCCCTGGTGAGCGCTAGAACCCTGGGTATCCCAGAGGGAAATCCGTTGGGAAATTTCCGGATCCTGGTTGATGCGGGCTTCGATCTGTTCTGGGCCAAACACTAACTGTTGCTTGGGAAATCGGTAGAGCAGCCGCCGCCCATAGCGATCGCCATCGGACCGGGCCGCCAACCAGGCAATTAGGTTATTGCGTTGGGAGGGGGTAAACAGCCGCAAGAGCACAAACTCCTCCGTCGCTTCCTCCGGTAACTTCATAATCAGGTAGTAGGGTTCCACCCGCTGGGCCTCATTGGCATAGATTTCCGTTGGGGCCCGCCACTGGTCCTCCCGGTTATAGAACACCTGGGGATCGGTCATGTGATAGGTCATCAGGGCATCCGCCTGGACGCCGAAGAGATCCTGGGGGTAGCGAAGGTGATCCCGCAGGTTACCCGGCATGGCGCTCAGGGGCATAAACATCTCGGGCAGGATCCGGCTCCAGTTTTGGATGATCGGGTCTTGGGGGTCCGCCACAAAGAAACCGATGGCGCCGTTATAGGCATCCACCACCACCTTGACCGAGTTGCGGATGTAATTAACGTCATTTTCCCCTGGGTCGGAGTAGGGGTAGCGGCCACTGACGGTATAGGCATCAATCACCCAGTAGAGGGAGTTTTCTCCAGTTTGGCTGGCGAAGTTGGCGGCGGTCAGGTTGGGGTCCCGATCTCGAAATTCCTCAATCGTTCTCTGCCGGGCCAGGGGACCGCCGTGTTCGGCTCCGATTCCCCAATAGCGGGAGCTATCGCCAATGTCCGTCACCACCAGGTAGGGGTTGCTATCAAAGCGCAGAAAGGGGGCGATCGCCTGGACTCGCTGGGCAATGTTGCGGCGAAATAGCAGCCGCGTATCCTCCCTAAAGTCCTCCGTAAACAGCATGCGCCAATCTAACAGATGGCGGGCAAACACTAGCCGCCGCCAGGAACTACCCAGGTTAATCCCCCCCCGTCCCCGATAGGTGGTGTAAACATTTTCATTTTCACTGGGGTAATCCAGTTCCAGCACCTGGGTGTTGGTCATGATGTAGGTGTTGGTCAACTCGCCAAAGTAGAGGCGGGGATCACCAATGGGAATGCTCTGCCGCACTGCCTCACTACTGGGCACATTGTTGATACCCCGAACAAAATAGGTGGGTAGACCATCGGCCCCAGCGATATTCACCGGACTCATGGTAAACCCATAGCCGTGGCTATAGACCAGGTGTTGGTTGACCCAGGTTTTAGCAATGTCGGGGACTCGATCATAGTTCAGTTCCCGGGCCGAAACCATCACCTGGCGGCGCTCCGATCGCCGCTGTTGATTGAAAATACTATAGCGGTCAAAATCGGCGTCTTTAAACTCATAGTAGAGCCGAATTTGTTGGAGCTGGCGATTACTTTCCAACAGGGGGCGAGGATCCCACAGCCGAATATTCTCCAGGGTGAGGTCGTTCTCCTGCAGATCCGCCAGGGTGAGGTCACCGCTGGGGTCAAAGAGCTCTGAGTCGATCGCCTGCAGATCAAAGGCGGTCCGGGTCAGGGCAATGGAGTTGGTGATGTAGGGCCGTTCCCGCTGCAGTTCATTGGGCTGGACCACCAGACGCTGCACGCCAACCGGCAGTAACACTAACCCTACCCCCACCACCACCAGATAGACCGTCATCCCCTTAATCAGAACACTACTGCGGTTGATCTCAACTTGCCAGTTCTGGGAATGGGCCGCTGTTGGGGATAGTGAGGGTTGACCCAAGGGATAGGGCCACCAGGGTAGGTTATAGGCCAGAAATACCAGACCTAAAACCAGGGAAAAAATTGTTAGGATCCACTGGGCTGGTAGGATCACATGAACATGGCTATAGCCCGCCCCATAGACCACGCCATCGGGGGCATAGAGAATTTCGTAGCGGCCTAACCAGTGACTGAAACTGGTGGTCAGAAATAAACACCCCGCCAGGGTGTAGAGATGGCGGCGCTGGGGGGGCGAAAAGCCCAGAAAGTAACCCTGGCTAAGACTGTTATCCCGCAGCAGGTAGATCAGATAAACGTTCACCAGGGTAAAAAACAGAATGCCAATCAACCAAAACTCCAGCAGGTGCAAGACCGGCAGGCGAAAGATATAGAAACTGATATCGCGGTTGAAGATGGGATCTAACTGGTTAAAGGGGGTGGGGTTAAGGGCCAACAGGATGGTCGGCCATTGCTTGGCCAGGATCAGCCCAAAGCCCAGGCTCATCAGCATGGCCGCCAGCCGCGATAATTGCCGGGGGTAGATTAAAAAGGCCACCGTACTCACCGCCAGGGCGATCCCCAGGGCCGGCCGGTTAATTAGAATTTGCCCCAAGGCAGTGAGCGATCGCAGCTTCGGCCACAGGGGCAGGGGTGTGGCTACCTCGTAGAGACTGGTGGTCTGGCGCCAGAAGTCAGCGGCGAGTTCCCCCTGATAAATCAATTGAACTCCCACCAGCAGGCTGAGCACCAGGCTAAATAGCAATAACCGACTCAGCCCAAACCGGTAGAAACCTTGTTTAGGCTGTTTCAGAGATGATCGATGGGCTGGCCCCAACCCCGACCGAAGCGGATCCAGGGTAACCAAAGAAGCTGTACGGTCAGCCAGGATCAGATTACCCCAGGTAAATAGCAGGGTAAGCAAAATGGGCAGCAGGCCTAGCCAAAACTGAGATTGCAGCCGCAACCAAAACACCGCCAGGTAGTTAACCTCAGCAAACCAAAACCCCTCCGCCATCAGGTTAACTATGGCATCAAGCAGGAGCAGGGTAAGGAGTAGGCCCAGCCCCACCCACCCTACAGGCAGGGAGGACTTGCTCAGGGATTTGGTGAACATTGCTTAACCAACCCGTGGTGCGCCAACGCTACTGTTGAAGTTACCTCAATTCTATCGCCATGGCTGGCTGACGACCGGCTCTCTTCCCTGGTCATGACGATAGACGCTATAGAATAGTCTCCAGGTCTCTGCAGGCCCACCCATTGTCCCGATTGTTTTTATGACCGCCGCCCCTATCCATCGCCGCCAGTTGGCCTGGCCCTTTTGGCCCATCGTGCCCCTCTACCCCTACGGTCAACGGCCTACCCTGCGACAGGAGGTGGTTCCAGAGACGGTCTGGATTTTTGATCAGTTCCAGGGAATTTTCTATGTGGTGGTGCCCATCCGTATGACGGTGGTGCGACTCCAGCCCCAGGGGCTGCTGGTCTATGCACCGGTGGCTCCCACCCCCCAGTGCATCGCCCTGATGCGAGAGTTGGAGGACCGCTATGGCTCCGTGCGATACATGATTTTGTCTACGGTTACCGGTATCGAACACAAGGTCTTCGTTGGCCCCTTTGCCCGTCAGTTTCCCCAGGCTCAGGTCTACGTCACCCCCCAGCAGTGGAGTTTCCCGGTCAATCTACCCCTCTCCTGGCTAGGCCTGCCCGGCGATCGCACCTACCTCTTACCCAGCGATAGTTCCCAGGCCCCCTTTGCCGATCAGGTGGACTACGCCAGGCTGGGCCCTATCCCCCTGGGCCTGGGCCCCTTTGCCGAAACCGCCTGCTTTCACCGGGCCAGTCGCACCCTGATGGTTACCGATGCGGTGGTCTCCATCCCCGCCGATCCCCCGGAGGTGTTGCAGCTTGATCCCTATCCCCTGCTATTCCACGCCCGGGACACCCCCGCCGACCCCCTGGTGGATAGCCCCGAGAATCGCCGCAAGGGCTGGCAACGGATTGCCCTGTTTGCCTTCTACTTTCGCCCCAGCACCCTGGCGGTGGCCAATTTGCCCGCCATGCTGGCGGCGGCTCGCCAGGCCCCCGATCGCTCCCGCCGCAATTACTTTGGTTACTACCCCTTTAACTGGCAACCGAGCTGGAGCGAATCCTTTCAGGCACTGCACCAGCAGGGGCAAATCAGAGTGGCACCCATCTTAAAGAGCCTGATTTTTAACCGCGGTCCCGCCGCCGTTAGGGCCTGGGCTAATCAGGTCGCTGCCTGGCAGTTTGAGCAGATTATCCCCGCTCACCTGGCGGCTCCCGTTACCGCCACTCCGCTAGACTTCCTGGCGGCCTTTGACTTTCTCCAGCCCGGGAAGAACCACACCCATCAACATTATCACGATGACCTGAGAAGCGCCGATAGTCAGTTGTTGCGAGACATCGACCAACTGCTCGTCAAGGGTGGCATTGCCCAGCCCAAGCTAACCGAGTAGGCAAATCCCTGGGCAAATCCCCTTAGGGTCAATCAGGGACCGCTGCATTTCCCCTGAACATCAGGGCTGAGCACTTACTCGTACTCCCGGGTACCGGCCGCAAACTGTAACACCATGGGAAATCCACCATCCACGTGGTATTTATCAGCCCATTCCCGCATCATGGTATCAAGTTCATCCAGGGCCTCCTGGCGACGCTCCAGGTCAATGTCAAAGACTTCCACCCCGCGTAGGGTGCCTTCCTTACTTTCTACCCAGGCCTGCAGGATATTAAAGTAACGGGCCACGTCATCAATCATGGCAAAGACCCGTTCCCGTTCTCCCCGGGGCGAGTAAAACTCGCTGGTGAGGGCAAAGAGGGGAATATCCACTAAGGGAGAATCAATTTGAATCACGGTGCCCGAGTGGAGCAGACGAAACTTGATGTGTAGCATCAAGGCATCGCTAAAGGGCATCCGCTGCGCCTCTGGCAGCTCTTCTTGGGAAAGGTTGTGAACCATTTCGATCAGTTCACTGAACTCCACCTGGTCCAGAATTCGAGCCCGGGGGCACCCTTCCGGCAAGCTTTCCTCGATACCCTTGCGTTCCCCCGGGGTCAATCCGCTGATTTTCACGGGGGATTCATGCTCGCCACAGGGAAACCGCTCATTCCATAGGAAGGGTAGGGCCATCACATAAAACGGCTCCTTCGAGCTGAAGACCTTCAAACTTTGGCCTTCAGCGACGGCGTCCTCCACTTCTTTAACAATAGCTTTTACCCGCTTTGGCTCTACGTGATAGAGAAAGCCAGTTTTACGAATATTGCTACCTTGTTCAATAAAAGTACTATAAATAGCCAGCTTGGCAGCGGTGGTAGCCGCATCTAAAAAAGTACCGTAACGGTGCCCCCCCATCTTCATCATCGCAAGGGCTAGGTAGACTAGGATCCAGTCTGCCGGACTACGGTCTAGAACCTTAGATAATTCTAGTTTCAGTTGAGATGCAACCTCAGTCTGTTTACTCACGGTGCTACGACTACCCTGCAATGAGAACTAGCCATCATCCTTTCACCTGATCTTGACTGACTTTCCAAGCAATTAAATCTTGGAAGCCAAACAAATTTCCTGAAATTTGATTAATTTCAAGACTTGCTTTTAGGAAAACGGCGACCTATACGGTCAAACGGTCATTAGATCTCAGCAACTCCAGCACCGGGGAGCTTTAGTAGTCACCCCAACCAGACCTATAGGATACCCCGTCCGGAGGAAAATGGATAACTTTTACAAAAATTTACATCTGATTCTCTCTCTTCCCTCCTTCTCCTCCCTGGCTTAGCAATTTTGACAAGGGTTTCAGCCTGGCTAGCTTACTGGTTTGGGGGTTGGGGTGCGGTTGTCTCTGGAGGTTGGTCTGGGGCTGGCTCGGTCTTGGGTGGAACGGCGCCACAGTAATTGTTAACATCGGCAATCAATTGGGCCTCTTTTTGGGACAGATTCTCAATGGCGGTAACCGCCTTCACGGTTTGCTGTTGGGATTCTTCGATTTTGGCGGGCAGATCGGTTTCTGACTGTACCGTTACCACTAAATCCATCGCCTGGCGAGCTTCCTCAAGGGCCGACTTGAAGCCACTCACTACCTCAACGTAGCTATCACGAAACTGACTTAGTTCACTGTCTTTGAGGGATGTGGTCTGGAGATCCTGTGCCAGTCCATCTAGGTTAGTCACCACCTTATCCACCGCGGTGGTGTATTGGCTGGCGGCTGCCTTGATGTCATCAAGGTTTTTAACTCGAGCAGCATTTTCGCTAAAGGCTTGAATTTCAGTTTCAAACTCCTTCATAAAATCCTGGGTTTGATTCACCACTTCCGCCAGCTTGTTGCACTGGCTGACCTTTGATGAACCACAGCCGGCTAACCCTACCACAGTCAGGGCTGCCAGGGCGGTTGCCCAGCGACGGGGCGATCGCTGGCGATCGCTAAACCCCCTAACCAATGCTGTTGCCATAGTTCTGCCATGAATAACGCCCTACGGCTTCAAGTTGTACCCTGTCTTGGGGGTCTTTACAAGCTTTTCGAGATAGTGGTGATTGAATTGACCCTCTTTCCAACCCGTTGCCCCCTCTCTGCAACGGCTACAAAAGCTAAGTATTCTCGGTCCAGTGCCCCTGGAGGAAAAACTCCTGTTAAGATCGAGTTAAATTCGATTGATTAGATTCCCATCCTTGACCGTCCTATGCTAGATCCAGCTGATTTTGCCCGCGCAGCCCAATGGATGGGGATAGGCACCCTAACCTCAGCCGCCTTAACGGTCTTGGGATTTGTCTTAAAATGGGGGATTCGCTTCCGCCTGGTAGGAGCGACAGGTTTGGCCATCGTGTTAACGGTGGGTCTGTTTGGCCTCAGCCTGGAGCCTTTTACCCGTACCGTGATTCCTGGAGCAGTGCCCTACGCTACGGTCTATGATTCTGGAGCTAGCGCAATTGTCATTACTGTACCGGCGGATGTGACCCCAGAAACCCTGGACGCTACCCTGCGTCAGGCCGCCAGTAATCTATTTAAGCCCTATCGCTTGGGTGTCACCGGTCAAACGGCCACCATTCGCGCCCGCACTGTTATCCATGCCCCTGGTGGCGTCTCCCGACTAGTCTATCTGGGACAAGTTCAGCCCAACCCTTTGTCCCTAGGGGAAGATGAAGATGCCTATGCGGTTCAACTCAGTGCTGAGATTGGTACCCTTCCCAGTTAGCCTGGCCTATCAGAAATGACCCTGATGGTCGATGCGGTTATCCCTGTTCTGTGACTATTGAACCTTCGTCCGTGATGGCGTTGTTGCGTGAGCTACGTTCTGGCTCCCCTCCACCCCCTTACCGGTGGCTACGGCTATCATCCCATCAAATCTTCAAGCCAGAATTATCTGGCTTATATAGGTTCTTACCTATGGTGGATATGGATTAATACCCTACTTCCGCAGTATCCTTGTCCTATGAGTACAGCCCATCTACCTACCCTTATCATTGCTCCAGCCCAGGTTGTTCGGGGCGAAGGAATTCTCCTAGACCAGGGCAAAGCTATCGCCAGGATTGGCCGCCGCCCCTTAATAGTTGGTGGTAGGCAAGCCCTAACCCAAATAGAGCCCTTACTCAAGAATCTTCGCAGCCTGGGTCTGGCCCTGGAAACCACTCTATACGGTGAGGATTGCAGTGAGTCCGCCCTAGCTCGTCTGGGTAGTCTGGCCCAAGCCCATCGCGCTGATCTGATCGTGGGGGTAGGCGGTGGTAAGGCCCTGGACACGGCTAAGCTGATAGCCCATCACCAGAGTTGTCCGGTGGTGACGATCCCCACCTCTGGAGCCACCTGTGCAGCCTGGACAGCCCTATCTAATGTCTATTCTGATCAGGGTGCCTTCCGCTACGATGTGGCACTGTCCCGCTGCCCCGATCTGTTGATTCTTGACTACGATCTGGTAAAAACTGCTCCCCGCCGTACCCTGGTAGCTGGTATTGGCGATGGCCTAGCCAAATGGTACGAAGCGTCGGTCAGTAGTGGTGCATCTGAACACACCCTGCTGGTGTCAGCGGTTCAGCAAGCTCGAGTGCTACGGGATATTCTGCTGCAAAAATCTGCCTCTGCCCTGAGTCGATGGGGGGGGCAGGACTGGCGGGATGTGGTGGATGCCACCGTGCTGCTGGCGGGGGTAGTGGGGGGTATCGGCGGCGCCCAGTGTCGAACCGTGGCTGCCCATGCAGTCCACAATGGTTTGACCCAATTGCCCGCCAGCCACCGTATGCTCCACGGTGAAAAGGTCGCTTACGGTATTTTGGTGCAACTCCGTTTAGAGGAAATGGGGGGCAGGGTGGCCTTGGCGACTACGGCCCGGCAACAATTGATTGAGTTTTATCGTCAAATTGGCCTGCCCACCTGTCTAATCGATCTTAACTTGGGGGATATTACCCTTAGGGATTTACAGCAAGCTGCTGAGTTCGCCTGTCAAGAAGGTTCAGATATCCATCACCTGCCCTTTGCCATCACCCCTGACGCCCTGATGGCCGCCATGGTTTCTCCCCTCAGCTCAGAACTGCGGCCGCGTTCCTGGGCCCTATTAACCCCTACGGCTACCCCGGAGCTATAGCCATGACCCTTAGTTGGCTTCAACCTGCCCAACGGATTGCGACCCTACCTCCCTACGTTTTTGCCCGCTTGGATGAACTCAAGGCTCGAGTCCGGGAGCAGGGGGTGGATTTAATTGATCTGGGTATGGGCAACCCCGATGGCCCTACCCCGGCTCCAGTGGTTAAGGCCGCTCGACGGGCGATCGCCGATAGTGCCACCCACGGCTACCCTCCCTTTGAGGGTACGGCCAGCTTTCGTACCGCCATTACGGATTGGTATGCCCGCCGCTATGGGGTATGGCTCGATCCCACTGCGGAAGCCCTACCCTTGCTGGGGTCGAAGGAAGGAATTACCCACCTGGCCATGGCGTTTATTAATCCAGGGGACCTGGTGCTAGTGCCGACACCGGCCTATCCCGCCCATTTTCGGGGGCCGACCATTGCTGGAGGAGAAATTTACCCTCTCCCTCTCAGCCCTGATCGGGGCTGGTTAATTGATTTTGACGCCATTCCCCCGGAGGTAGCTAGACGGGCCAAGGCATTATTTTTCAATTATCCTAATAACCCTACAGCCGCTACTGCCCCGAGGGAGTTTTTTGAGGCGGCGGTGGACTTTGCCCATCGCTACCAAATTCTTTTAGTGCACGATCTCTGCTATGCCGAGCTCGCCTTTGATGGCCATCAGCCCACTAGCTTGCTGGAAATTCCTGGGGGCAAGGAGATTGGGGTGGAGTTTCACACCCTTTCCAAGACCTATAACATGGCGGGTTGGCGAGTTGGCTTTGTGGTGGGTAATTCCCAGGTAATCCAGGGCCTGCGCACCCTCAAAACTAACCTGGACTATGGTATTTTCGCTGCGTTACAACGGGCGGCGGAGACCGCCCTATCCCTTCCCGATCACTATTTGGAGGAGGTACAGCACCGCTACGCCAGTCGTCGTGACCTGTTAATTAAAGAATTTACCTCCCTGGGCTGGTCTTTGACCAAACCCCAGGCCACTATGTATCTTTGGGTACCCTGTCCGATTAATACTTCCTCTACAGATTTTGCCCTAGCCATACTCGAGCAGACTGGCGTGGTGCTTACTCCCGGCAATGCTTTTGGGCCTGGTGGAGAAGGTTACGTTCGCGTCAGTTTGATTGCTGATCAAGATCGCCTGGCAGAAGCCATGGATAGGATTCGCCAGGCGGGGTTTCGTTTTTCGCCCGCTGCGGCGATCGCCTAGGGGGCAAATAGCCTGGGTGATCAGCCTTCCAGCAGTCAGATAGAAAATTGCCCCTGAAGCGCTAGTAGCTGTCTTCGTTCCCCACCGTGTGTAGTGCCAGGTCATGATTGGCCTGGTTTAGGCGATCGCTGATGGCTTCCCGCCAGGGTAGGCTGATACTGGAATCAGCCAGCACATCCTGGGCTTCCTCCCGATAGGAGGCACTCTGCACCGTATCCACCTGCTCCAGCTGTTGTAAATGCTGTAGTACCTCTTGAGGGTTAGGAGTAGTCATGGATTTACCTCATACATAGGGAATATCGTTGCCGTTAGGAGTCCGGGTCAGGCTCCCGCGCCACTTTGTTAGTCCTATTTTGCGGTAGTTAGCCGGAAATACCCAGGGTTAGTAGAGAAGCTTTACTTCAGGCTAGGGTTCTTTAAATCTTGAAATAAGAGTTTGCAAGGTGATAGCTTTGGCCAGCACTCCTAGGGCAGCGTTGAGGAATAAACTTGATGTCTCATAAGATAATGCATCAAGAAGCAAATCTGGTTAGACCCTGGCTTAGCGAGGATCCCTAACTATCCCGAGGAAGAGCAGTGTGCCGCTCTGGCGATCGCGAAGGACCATGGCGGCGCCACTGTAGGCTATGGTTAGGGCGATGGCCACACTGCTGAGCAGCCTATTACTAGAGAGGTGCAAAGTTAGTAATGCCAGCATCAGCCAGATAGCTGATGCTGCCAGGCTAGCCACCGGTTAGGATAATGAAAAGGTTCAAGGTATAGCTAAAGGTCATGAGGCCCTGAACCTGCTCCCGTTGTACGGCTTCAGCCAGAATCCTGAGGGTATGGTAAGTCCATCAAAGCGAATGCTGGGCAGAGGTTCTGACTCGCCTTTCTCCCTTCCTCCAGGCTATAGATGGCATCCTATCCCCATCTTAACCAGACTGATGACCGCTAGTGGTTTTTACCTGTACCGAGCCGTTTATCTATGGTTAAGCCCCTTACTACAATAGACCTGGGTACCTTAGGTGAAACCCTGGTAGCGAACTGGCTAGCGGCCCAGGGGTGGCGGTTACAGGCTCGCCAGTGGCATTGTACCTGGGGAGAGTTGGACCTGGTGATGGCCCGAGCTATAGCCGATCCTCCGGGACAATTAACTTTTGTTGAGGTTAAAACCCGCAGCCAGGGAAACTGGGATGCGGATGGTTTGATGGCAATTACCCGCCATAAACAGATTAAACTCGCTAAATCTGCTCAACTCTACCTGTTAAGACATCGACAGTGGGCCCAGGCTATCTGTCGCTTTGATGTAGCTCTGGTGACCTGCCGTCGGGGTCCCTTTCCCGATCGCCAGGCTAAGCGCCACTTAGATCTGGGGGATGGACGTTACCTGATATTGCAAGACTACATTGATGCAGCCTTTGACGCTCCTTATCGCTAGGGGGCCAGACCTAGACCGTTGACTCAGGCTGGCGCCAGCGCTGCCAGAGGCTGTCGGTTATCCAGTGACATAAAAGCCCTAGGGGTCCGGCAAAGAGGCAGAGCAGCAGGGAGTGGCGGGTTACTATATCTCGTTCCTGGCCTTGCCAGTATATCCAGCGTCCTACAAACAGGTCAAAGGCTAGATAATGGACCCAACCCGTAGCCATAACGTGAGAATTGGCAAATAGGCTGGCTAGATCTGCCAAACTCAGATTGGGATTGGAAAAAGCTTCAACCCCGTCTACTGCAGTTAGGCTGGTCACAAATAACCCCCCATAGAGGGTAGCTAAAGCCATGATAGGTAATAGGGAGGTCATCACCCTGCGAGCTAAATTGGTGTTAGGCACTAAAATCATCAATCCCCAAAAGGGCAGTACAAAGAGGTTGGCACTACTAAAAATCAGATTGAGGGGCTCAGGGGTAATGGGCATGGGTAGTGAGCGGAGGGTTACGGGACAGGGGCAGAGCTGTGATTAGGGTTTCTTTGATAGGTATATTTAGGAGATATAGCTTCAGCCACCGGTAAGGGGTGGAGGCCAGCTAAAAGCCTATTAAGGAATAGGGGCCTCTCCAATGGCCGTTGCCTGTTCGGCTAAGCAAATTACCACCGTATTAAACAAGCTAACATCGGTGCCTGTTGGCACGCTAATGTGAAAATCTGGATTGGTTGTTGGCAGGGTGCCTAGATCAATCGGTCGTCTACCCAGGTTGCCGTTAATCGTCAACAGTGCCTGGAGAGTAAGACTGCCTGCGCTAGTGCTAAAGTCTTTGAAAGATAGGGTAATGTCAGGGCCAACAACTGCCACACTAATGTAGCCCTTAGCGACGTAATTCCCTGAGCCTACGAGGTTTCCCATTCTGATATTGTCCTTGCTGGATACCAATGCTGAACACCAGGGCAAACTTACTGAGCTCTGGATATAATTTTGCCAATTTTAAACAAAATTATAGCTTTGCTGAAAATCCTGAGGATCTCCCTAATTGCTCAGTTTTATGGTCTATTGCAGCCGATCTGTTGGGTGCTAGACATCAGAAGTTGGCGCTGGATAGGCGTTTTGGCCAGATTCAACCCCGTTTTCCCTGGCTAAAGCCATATAGGATAGAAACCTGATCCTATGGCCTATGTACCTGTGACCCCTAATTGCTTTCGCGTCGGCACCTTTAATCTTTTTAATCTAGCCTTACCCGATCGGGAGTACTACCCTCGTCAGGCCTATTCCACCCAGGAGTATGAAAAAAAACTGCAGTGGATTGGCCACCAGTTGGACCACATGCGGGTAGACATTGTTGGCTTTCAGGAGGTGTTTGAACGCTCAGCTCTGGAGCAGGCCCTACACCGCAGCCCCTACCATCGGAATCACGCCATCGCCCTAGCCCCGGGCTTTGGTAAAGGACCGGGGGTGGCCCTGGCTAGCGGCTTCCCCATCCTGCAGCAGCGGATGCATGACGAGTTTCCCGCTGAGGGCTGTCTAGACTTAGAGGGGCTAGCCATTCCTGTGCGCAACTTTTCCCACCCGGTATTGGCGGTGGATCTGGCCCTCACCGAGGAGATTACCTGTACGGTGGTGGTGGTGCACCTGAAGTCAAAACGACCGATGCTGGCGGAGGATAGCGATCGTACCGATCCGGTGGAACTGGCCAAGGGGCAGGCTCGCTCCCTGATCCGGCGCGCCGCGGAGGCCACTGCCCTCCGATGTTTGCTGATGGAGTTGCTGCGCCATCGTCGCCACCCAGTGATTGTCATGGGCGATGTCAACGATAACCCCACCGCCATCACTACCCAGATCCTGAGTGGCCAGCCCCCCTGGGAGGCCTGGCCCTTTCGTAGAAAGGCACCGGTGTGGGATGTGCTGCTCCACCAGGTGAAGGACATCCAGGCCCGACTGGGCTACGGCGACCACTACTACACCCATATTCATAATGGCTACTACGATAGCCTCGACCAGATTATGGTGAGCGAAGAGTTTGTAGCTCAAAACGTACACCGACTAGGACGGGTCACCTACGTGTCTGTCTACAACGATCACCTGGTGGATCAAACTCTCGAAAATCAAAGCATCGAACCCTGGCAATCCGACCACGGCCAGGTGGTGGCCACCATTGAACTGCGATCGCCATCGGGAAAAGACGGGGAAAGATAGAACAGGTACCGATGAGGAGACCTAACTCCCCAAGCCTGCACCGGAAAACAAACCGTGCCTGGGGTAGAGGCTATGCCCTTCCCGGAGTTACACTGAGGATAGTCCTTAATGCCTTGGCCAGGGTACCTTGATGGGGCTTTCTAGTTTTCTCCCCTCCATCCGGTCATCACCGGGTTTTGCTCTAATCTTTATCTATGCAAGAGTTTCGTGCGAGCCAAATACTTAGCCTGCGGATTCCCAATGGTCCCCTGCCGATTGAGCATTACCTGCGCCAGCCGCACCGGTTAGTGCAGGCCATCACCGACCACCGCCGCATCGATCAGCTTGAGGAGGGACTTTACCGCCTCAGCTTGCGACCTCTGCTTTTTTTGGGAATCAGTCTGCAGCCCACCGCCGATCTGCGGGTCTGGGTGCTGACCGATGGCACCCTTTGTCTAGAGGCGGTAGATTGTCAAGTCTATGGCCCCGCCTACTTTGATTACGTTAACAAATCCTTTTCCATGGGTCTCACTGGCCGCCTCACCCCCCAACCCCAGCAGCCTTACACCACCCTAGTGGGGCAGGCAGACCTGCAGGTACAACTGGACTTGCCCGCCCCCCTCAACCTGATGCCCTACCCCATGGTCCAAACAGCGGGAAGACGGCTGCTAGGGAGTATTTTAGCTACTATCAAACATCGATTGGAACGGCAGCTGTTGGAAGACTACCAGATCTGGGCCCATCAGCAGGGCGATGTGTCCAACCCGGTAGACCAGCATCAACCCCAGGGACAGATAGTCTAGCCCTAGTCTAGTTGAACAGCTGTAACGATATTCGATTGATAAATTCAAACCAATTACAGGTCAAATTATAGGAATGGATCTCACAGGGCTAGATAATTTCTATTTCTATCCCATACCCTATTAACCTTTTTACTACCTACCAGAATTTTCAAACGCCCTATAGGGGAATCCGGTCAATTAAGCTAAAGGTTTAAGAAAAAAACTTAGAGTAAAACTTTCAAGCTGACCGAACTTAGTTGAAAATCTAGCCCATTACTTAGGCCCAAGGACATAGAAAGCCTTAATAGGCTAGAGTTTCCAAGGTTTCCCTCAGGTAACGCCTGACCAGATAATCGAGGGAAACGGTATCGACTTCGGGGTCAGACAACTCACCTTTCCAGCTTTTAAAGCCAGAGCTGCTGGCAATAGCGCACTTGAGACTATACCAAATGCGAGCATGATCTGATAATTGCTTAGGGCTTGCAGGGTGAGAAGGTGCCATAGATGCCTCAATAGTGCTGAACAGAGGGTTCTGACGGTAAAGTCGTGAGAAAAATCTGGCAAGTGGTCTAGAAGGTTATTAAATAAGCTTTGCTATTTTCACCATAGCTTAGTTCTCCTCAACCGGTTGTTATAGAAAGTACACTTTTCCCTAAGTAGACTGGGGTAGCCCCATCCCAAGGTCACTGGGTCAGACTACCGATACAAGGGATGGGCGGGAAAAGTTTACCAGGGCAGGTGATTACCCTGGGGCGGAATGGACAAATGTTGCGGATATTGATATCACTAATTTATGCACCCCGATCATCAGAAGCTACTTCAGTCGCAGTAATCAGACCATGCTCAAGGTACGACGCTTGGTAATCATGCGGAAGGCGTCGATAATATCGCCCTCCCTCCAATCATTAAAGTTGTCAATACCAATGCCGCATTCAAAGCCAGAGGCTACTTCCTTGGCATCCTCCTTCATGCGCTTTAAGGAATCCAACTTACCGGTGTAGGCTACCTGGCCAGCTCGCATCACCCGTAGGTTGCAGTTGCGGGTAACCTTGCCAGACAGCACATAGCAGCCAGCCACAGCCCCCTTGCGCACTGGGAAGACTGCACGCACCTCCACCTGGCCCAGACCCTCTTCCACCATTTCCGGTTCCAGCAATCCCTCCATGGCTCCTTGGATATCGTCCAGCAGATTGTAGATGACGTCGTAGTCCCGTACATCTACCCCCAGGCGATCAGCGGACTGACGAGCACCGGGGGCGAGGGTGGTGTTAAAGCCAACAATCACAGCACCGCTAGCGGCGGCCAGATCGACGTCAGTCTCACTAATTTCCCCTGGGGCCGCCAGCAGTACCCGAATTTGCACCTCATTCTGGGGCAGCTGTTGTAGGGCCGCGAGAATAGCCTCGATAGAACCCTGTACATCGGCCTTGAGCAGGAGATTGAGGTCTTTCAGATCCCCTTCCTGGGCCTGGGCTGAAATAGTATTGAGGGTGACCCTTCGTGAAGCCATAGCCTGCTGCAGTCGGGACATGCGCTGTTCGGATAGACGCTTGTCGGCGACCGAACGGGCGGTTTTTTCATCGGGGTAGACCTCGAACTCATCCCCCGCCGCTGGCACATCGTTAAGGCCCAAAACCTCTACTGCAAAGGAAGGACTAGCAGCCTCCACCCGTTGCAGGCGATCATCCAGCATGGCCCTAACCTTACCCAAAACTGCCCCCGCCACGAGGGAATCACCCACATGCAGGGTACCGTTCTGCACTAGCAGAGTGGCGACGGGCCCCCGGGCCTTATCCAAATTAGCCTCAATCACCGTGCCGCGAGCCCGACGGTCAGGGTTGGCCTGGAGATCTTCCACCTCTGCCACCAGAACGATCATTTCCAGCAGGGTCTCTAGGTTTTCACCAGTGATAGCGCTAACCGGCACCATAATGGTGTCACCACCCCACTCCTCTGATACCAGGCCGTATTCCGTTAGCTCCTGTTTAACCCGCTCCGGTTGAGCCGTTTCCTTATCAATCTTGTTAATCGCCACGATCAGGGGCACCTCGGCAGCCTTGGCATGGCTAATGGCTTCAACGGTTTGGGGGCGTACACCGTCATCTGCGGCTACTACTAAAATAGCGATGTCCGTAACCCGGGTTCCCCTGGCCCGCATAGCGGTGAAGGCTTCGTGGCCAGGGGTATCTAAAAAGACAATCTGATGGGTCTGGCCGGCATGTTCCACATCGACGTGATAGGCCCCAATATGCTGGGTAATACCACCGGCCTCTCCCTGGGCCACCTTGGTCTTGCGAATAGCATCCAGCAAGCTAGTTTTACCGTGGTCAACGTGCCCCATAATGGTAACCACCGGCGGACGCCGCTGAAGGCTTTCCAGATCTTCAGCGTCTAGCATCTCTGTGACCTTCTTGGCCTCAGATTCAACTTCGCTAGTTTCCACCAGCACCTCAAACTCCTCCGCCACCATTTTGGCGGTATCAATGTCGAGGGTTTGATTGATATTGGCGGCGATTCCCTTAAAGAACAAGGATTTGATCAGCTCGGTTTCCGGCACCATAATCTTTTCCGCCAACTCGTGCACCGTTAAGCCACCAGTGAGGACCACGATTTCTGGCCGTTCTTGCTTAGGTGCTGCTTCTCGACGATCGCGGCGGCCTCTCCCACCACCCCCATCACGCTGGGGTGGTCGATGGCTTTTCACCGTGGGACCAGTGGGTTTCGCCCCAGCCATCCCCTTCGGCTTGGGGGGGCGAGCCAGAGAAATGGACAGATTACTCACCTCTGCCCCTTGCTCCTCATCGCCCTCCAGCTCTTCTACTAGAATCGACTCGATGTCCTCATCTTCATCTAGGAGAGTTTGCCCCCGGCGCTTGGTCTTACTAACCTTGGCGGATTTCTCTCGCAACTCCAGGTCATCATCTTCCTCTTCCCGTTCCTTACGCTTATGGCGGGGAGGTGAGGGGCGCCGTAAGCGTCCTTCCAGATCCAGATCTGCTACTCCAAGCACAGAGATAGAATCTTCCGCTGTTTCTATGGTGCCCTTAGCGGTAGCGTCCTTAGCCTCTGAAGTGAGGGGCTCGGGTCGCCGGAGTTTTGGTTTAGGTTTGAGGAGCAAGCTAGACTCCTCGACATCCACTTCCCGAATGGGGATAGTGGGACGGGGAGTGCCACCGACGGTGGAAACCGGCTCCGAAGATTCTACCCGCTTAATTACCGGCCGCACTGGCTTAGGTAGTTCAAGGGTAGAGGCTCCTCCAGAAATTGGTTCCAGCTCCTGTGGAGCACCTGAAGAGCTACGGATAGAAGGGGCAGTTAGTCGGGGACGTTGACCCACCGAGGTCACACTGGTTTCCGTGGCTCCCGAAGAACCAGCCATGGCCGGTCGAGTCACCGCTATAACCGGTTTGGGTTTAGGCGTCTCTACTCCACCAGGCTGGATCAGTCCTCGCCGGGGGGGTGGCAAAACGGTTTCACCACTAGGGGGTTGGGACTTATCAGCTGAGCTAGCGGCTAGAGATGAAGCCTCAACCTCAGTCAGTTCAGAATCAACGGATCGATCAGGTCTGGCAGCCGTAACGCGGTGTCGACGAATTTCTAAGATTTGTTGTTTTTGTTCTGGCCGGGCCGCTATCTTAGCCAGATGGGGGCGGGGCCGATCTGGTCGTTGGGAGGGAGATGGCTGGCGAGCAGTTTCAGCAGCGGCTCGAATTTGATCAGCCTCGGCCTCAGCAATGGTACTGCTGTGGCTTTTCACAGCAATGCTAAGACGATCGCAAATCGCCAAAATATCTTTATTGTCCAAATTGAGTTCCTTTGACAACTCGTAAATCCTTACCTTGCCGCTGTTCATCCCGTTCTCCCTAGCTCGTCTATCTCATAGATTCAACCCGCTTTGTTTCACCAAACGACATCGAACCATTCTACCGTTGTTAAATCAGTGTAGCGATTCTCTGGTTTCAAGAGCAAGGCTACCCCAGCATTTTCTAGGTTTTCCCAGGGTTTTGACCGAGTCTGGAACCAATCTCTAACCGCTCCCAGAGTTGGGCAAAAAGCGGTGTCGGTATGTTAGCCCGCAGCGATCGCCCCAGGTGATTTTTCCGTTCTGCCCGGCGCAAACACTCCACCCTAGGGCATAGGTAAGCCGAACGCCCCATCCCCTGATCAAGGCAAACTGAACTATCAAGATGGCGACGAACAACTCGCCAAAAGTAGGATTTAGGGGCTACCTGGCGACAACTAATACAACGGCGATAGTTTGGGGGCATAGGCTCTCTGGCCAAGGAAAAACAGACTTAAGCGACCGGTATTAGCCAGAACTAAGGTGAGGGTTGGGGGCAGGTAACCCCTGCCCTCACTCTAGCAGTTATTCCTCCTGATCGGCGCCGATCTCCCCGGTTGTGCTCTCCTCGAGGATCTCCTCCTCCTCCCAGGTGTCACCATAGGCCGCCCGTTCCTCCGCATCGATTTCCTCTGAGGCGGCGGCCAGGGCGGCTAATTTAGCCTGTCGAGCGGCTTCAGAAGCCGCTCGAGCCGCTGCCGCTTCGGCCTCCGCAGCTAGCTTGGCTGTCTGTAACTCCCTGAGCTTGCGATCCTCTTCGGCGTGGTCGTACCGAGCCGAGTCCTTAATGTCAATTTTCCAACCGGTTAGGCGGGCCGCCAGTCGTACATTTTGCCCCTCCTTGCCGATTGCCAAACTGAGCTGATCCTCCGCTACTAGCACATGGGCCTGGCGTTCTTCTGAATTGACCAGGCGAACCTCATCCACCCGGGCGGGGCTGAGGGCATTGGCGATGTAGGTGGCGGGGTCAGGGGACCAACGAATCACGTCGATTTTTTCCCCCCGCAGTTCGTTTACCACCACCTGAATGCGAGAGCCCCGGGCACCGATACAGGCCCCCACTGGGTCCACATCCCGCTCCAGGGTATCCACGGCAATTTTGGTGCGGGGCCCGACGGAGCGAGAGGGGGGGTTCGCTTCGCGGGCCACCGCCACAATCCGAACGATTTCGTCTTCGATCTCGGGCACTTCGTTGGTGAATAGCTCCACCACCAGGGCGGCATCAGCCCGGGAAACCAAGAGCTGGGGACCCCGGTGGGAGCCCTCCGACACCTTTTTGAGGGCAACCCGAAAGGCGGCATTGGCCCGGTAGTTATCGTTGGGCAGTTGGTCCCGCTTTAGCAACTCCGCCTCCACCTCGGGCTGGCCTAACCCACTGCTCACCGCCATAATCACCGATTGGCGTTCAAACCGCAGTACCCGGGCGGTGAGAATAGTCCCCTCCAGGTCCTGAAACTCCTCCTGGACCAAGCGGCGCTGCTGGTCCCGCAGTTTCTGAGCCAGCACCTGCTTAGTTTGGATCGCCGCCATACGGCCAAAATCCCCTTGGTCAGGGGTGACATCCAACACCACCGTATCCCCGGCCTGGGCCTCGGGGGCTACCTCCCGCACCTCCGCCAGGGCAATTTGGTGATCCTGGCTGGTGACCTCCTCCACAATGGTTTTAGTGGCCAGGACCCGAAACCCCTGTTCGCCGTACTCGTCGACATCCAGCTCAATGTCAAAGTTATCAAAGTAATCTTCGTCGAAGTGACTACCCATCTGTTGGGTGCGGCGGTAGCGTTCGTAACCCTTCAACAGGGCTTCCCGGAGGGCATTTTCTACCGCATGCTTGGGTAAGTTGCGCTCACTGCTGATGGTATCGATCATTTGCTGTAAATTAGGCAGGTTCACCAGGGACATACACTCACCTTGTCACGCTATGAGATTGTTAGAAACGTTAGACGGCATTTGCCAGAAGCTGAGGGGTATCTACCCCTGATCAGGGCTCTGGTTACTGAGATCCACCCGTTCCACCAGAGAACGGGGTAAACTCACGGACTTGCCACGCTGACTGAGGACCACAGCCTCTTGATCGCGGCGCAGCAGTTGTCCAACCCAGGTTTGCTTACCCCGGTGAGGCTGGCTCAGTTCCACTTCTACCATGAACCCCTTAAACACGGTGAAATCCCGATCGCTCTCCAGCCGACTGCCCACCCCAGGGCTGGACACCTCCAGTACGTAGGCATCTGTCAACAGGTCCGATTGATCAAGGGCCATCTCCAGGGCCTGACTCATTTTTTCGCAGTCCTCCAGGCTGGTGTCGGCTTGGTCCAGGCGCCGCACATCCACCCGCAGCACCGGCGGAGCCTGGTGGGTGTGGAAAACGGCTTCTACCACCTCCAGACCCAGGGGCTGGGCCAAGGGACCGGCTAGATCAAGAAGGGGGGCAATGATCGGATGGGACATGGGACTTAGGGACAATAAAAAAGTGGGCTTTTGACCCACCTCCCAGAACATTACTGTTTAAGGAGCCTCCACCCTGGGGACGGAGGCTCCCCCATCTTAGCGAATTCTGATACCACTGGCGCAGTCCATAGTTTGTAACATAAAGGTTTAGCGCTGTTGGGGGATCAGCACAGGCCGGGACACACCGATAAGCAAGAAAATCAAGAAATTTAAGCGCCAGTAGTCAGGAGGTAAGCAGGCTCCTCAATTCTGACTTCTGGCCACTGCCCCTATAAAACCTCCTGCTCGACGTGTTACCCCTATCAATCCTGAGGGGCAGGGTGGCTTGAGGTAGATGGCCTCACCGGATAGTAACTGGCCACCAGGGCGATCGCTAACCACCAGAGGGTGCTGATCTGGGGTCGGTACATCACCGTGTCGGCGATGCCCTGGCCGAGAATACCGGCCACACTGGCCACTGCTGCCATCAGCCAGTAGCCCTGGGGATCCTGGCTTTGGCGCAGGCGCTGCAACTGCTGCCAGCCCTGCTGAAACACCAGTAGTAGCACCCAGAGAAAACTCAGTAGACCGAAAACACCCCCCTCCACCAGCACCTCCAGAAACACCGAGTAAGCACTCAGGGCGGTGTAGCGGGGCAGTTGGTAGAGGGGATAGACCTGGTTAAAGGCCTGGTTACCGGGGCCAATACCCAGGATGGGGCGATCGCGGATCATCTGCAATACCGCCACCCAGACATTCATGCGAAAGTTGTTGCTACTGTCGGCCCGACCGGCAAACAAACTCAGGACGCGATCGCGCAGGGAGCCCACCGAGAGCACCGCCAGCACCACCAGGGTGGTAGCCCCCCCCAGCAGCAGGGGCAAGGCCCAGCGCCGCCAAAAGGGAGGGAACCTGACACTCCAGTAATGCACCAGCAGGGCCAGCAGCAGAAAACCACCGATTAAAAAACCAATCCACCCGCCCCGGCTCAGGGTCAGCACCAGGCAGAGGGTACTGATCAGCGCCGTCACCAGGGCCAGCCCCTTGGGCAGCCAGCGGGGCCAGGCAAACAGGGCGGCGACGCTAAACATCACCGCCGGGATCAGGTACCCCGCCAGCAAATTCGGATTGCCCAAAAAACTATAGACCCGGGTAGTCTTAGCCAGGGGAGAATTGACATCCACCCAGGTGGCCAGGGCGGTGGCGCCAAAGAAATATTGCCGCAGGCCGTAGACCGAGACCGGCAGGGTGGTGATCAGGAAGGCCAACACCAGCCCGTTACGGCGCTGGGGGTGGCGGGCCACCCGGGCCACCAGGGCAAATAGAAACAGGTTTAGGGTGAGCTTAATCAACCCCGCCAGGGCCGCTCCCCGCACCGGCGACAGCACCGTGGCCAACCCCATCACCCCCCAGTAGATCGTTACCGCCAGATGGATGGGAGTGAGCCCCCCGCCCGCCTCATCGGTGACCGTGAGCAAAAGCCAAAAGGCCGCTAAGGCCAGCAGCAATACCCCAATCAAACTGGTGGAGACGTAGGGCGCCAGGGCGTAGAGGGTGATCACCAGAAGTAACCCCAGCAGGTCCCCCCAGGCCAGCAACCAACTGCCCTGGCGCCAGCGTCGTAGCGGCCCCAACAGGCGGTGGAGCACACTCACCTGACGCCACTGATCCAGGGCAAAGGGGGCAAAGGTAAGCTGGCGCCAGAGGGAGCTAAACATGGGCGAATAGGGTCAGGGGGAAGGCTTTTATATCTTGACATAGGATGGGAGGGGGGAAGGAAGAACAAAAAAAGAAGAGGGAAAAGGGAATGGGGAGTGGGGAGTGGGCGGAGAGTGATGCCGATATTCGCTGGCAACAGCGGTTTAGTAATTATCAGCGGGCCTTTGCCCAGTTGGCGGGGGCGATCGCCCTGGCCCAGCAGCGTCCCCTCAGCCCCCTGGAGCAGCAGGGGTTAATTCAGGCCTTTGAATTTACCCAGGAACTGGCCTGGCTGGTGATGAAGGATTACCTGAACTATCAGGGCATTACCGCCATTACCGGTTCACGGGATGCGATCCGGGCCGCCTTTCGCCTGGGGTTAGTGGAGGATGGGGAGGGTTGGATGGATACGATCAAAAGTCGGAACCAGGCCGCCCACACCTACGACGAAACCACCGCCAATGCCCTAGCAGCAGTGATTACTAACCGTTACCTGAGGCTGTTTAGGGACTTTAACCAGCGGATGCAAGCCCTGGTCAGGAACTCGGGGACAGAGGGTTAACCATGGCTCGATTTGGTTTGTCAGAAACTGTGATTGAACAGATTAATGGGGTGTTGGCTCAAGTTCCCCAGGTGGAGGCCGCGATCATCTACGGTTCGCGGGCTAAGGGCAACTACACCGCTGGATCGGATATCGATCTCACCCTGATGGGATCGGAGCTAACCGAGGGTCAACTACTGCAGTTGGAAACCTGGCTGGATGATTTGTTGTTGCCCTATAGCCTGGATATCAGCCGTTTCCAGGGGTTGCAAAATCCAGCACTGATTGACCATATCCAGCGGGTGGGACAGGATTTCTACCGGAGGCAGCCAGCAGCCCACCGCCCGCAGTAGCCTGTCCCTTTGTTGCCCACCCTAAATTCCCCCTAACTCCCGCATGGCCTGGTCGGTGGAGAGGAACACATGGTCAGTCCCCAGGAAGTCGATAAAGCCAATCTGTACCAGCCTATCCATCACCGGTCCCTTCACCTCAGAGAGGTAAAAGCCAATACCCAGGTCCTGCAGGTCCGCCACCAGGCCCTCCAGGATTTCCAGGGCACTGGCGTCGATCAGGTTAATGGCGCTGCACACCAGGAGGACCTTTTTGACCGCCAGCTGGTCGGCGATCGCCCGCTTAATGAAGGTTTCCAGGTACTTGGCATTGGCAAAGTAAAGACTTTCGTCTAGCCGTACCGCCAGTACCTCGGGGCTGGTGGTGACCGGGTGGCGCTGCACATTGCGGAAGTGTTCGGACTGGCCGAGGCGACCAACGATGGCAATGTGGGGATGGCTGGTGCGCCAGAGGTGCAGCCCCAGGGCTAGTAGCCCTCCCCAAATCACCCCCTGCTGTACCCCCAGGGCCATCACCGTGACGAAGGTGACTAACCAGGCCAGGGCATCGGCCCGGTCGTAGGCCCACAGCCGTCCCAGATGCCCCAGATCAATCAATTTATAGACGGCGGTGATGATGATGGCGGCCAGGCAGGTTTGGGGCAGGAAGTAAAACAGGGGGGTGAGAAACACCACCGTCAGCGCCACCAGCAGGCCGGTAATCATCGAGGCCAGACCGGTGTTGGCGCCTGCTGAGAAGTTCACCACCGATCGACTGACCCCACCGGTGACCGGGTAGCCGCCACTGAGGGCGGATCCCAGGTTGGCGATGCCCAGGGCGATCAACTCCTGGTTAGGGTCCACCGTTTCCCGCCGTTTGCTGGCCAGGGCCTGGCCCCCGGCAAAGCCCTCCATGTAGCCCACCAGGGCAATGGCCAGGCACACCGGCAGCAGGGCCGGCAGGCTGGCCAGGTCAAGCTGGGGCAGGATGAGGGGCGGCAGCCCCGCCGGAATCTCCCCCACCACCCGCACCCCAGCGATTTGGTCCAGGTGCAGGTGATACACCACCAGGGTGCCCAGGATCACCACCAGCAGGGGAGCCCCCTTGGTCAGGGGTAAAATCCATTGGGGGCTCCAGCCCCGACCCTGCAGTTGGTCCACTAGGGGACCGTTGAAGTAAAGTAAAATCCCGGCGCTGGCCAGGCCCAGGCCCAGGGTAATGGGGTTGATCTGACCCAGGTGGGTGACCAGTAGGGGCACCAACTGCAGCACCGACTCGCGGTTAGGGATGGATAGCCCCAGCAGGTGTTTCACCTGGCTGAGGGCGATGATCACCGCTGCCCCAGCCATAAAACCAGAAATCACTGAACGGCTGAGGAAGTTGACCAGGAAACCCAGGCGTAGCAGCCCCAGGCTAAGGTCCAGCAGGCCCACCACCAGGGCAATGGTGAGGGCTAACCCCAGGTATTGGGGGGTGTCTGGGGCAGCCAGGGGAGCGATCGCTGCCCCCACCATGAGAGAATCTACCGCCACCGGCCCCACCGCCAACACCCGACTGCTGCCCAATAACCCGTAGAGAAGGGGGGGAGTAATGCTGGCGTAGAGCCCCACCTGGGGAGGTAGACCAGCCAGCAAAGCGTAGGCCATGCTTTGGGGCACCAACAGACTGGCGACAATCATCCCCGCCGTCAGGTCTCCCACCAGGTAGGCAGGACGGTATTCGGGCAACCACTGCAACACCGGCAGGTACCGGTGCCAGGGGGATCGACGATCGCTAACCATGGGCGGCATCTACCCAGGATCCTCAAGTAGCTAAGGGATGGGCGATACTGGACTCGAACCAGTGACATCCTGCTTGTAAGGCAGGCGCTCTACCAACTGAGCTAATCGCCCGTTTACGTTCCAGGCTAATTATCCTAGCAGGTTTTGGCGGCTTTCGGCAGCCTCCTAAGCAGGTCGATGGGATGGCTCTATTGCCGTAGATTGTCTAAAAATTGGGGCCGCCACAGGGCATCGGCCACCCGACACACCTGGGCCATTTCCGCCCCGTCATGGACTCGCAGGATATCTGCCCCACCGGCGATCGCTGCGCAGCAGGCGGCGGCGGTGCCCCAGATTCGCCCCTGGGGGTCGGGTTGGTCCAGCAGCCAACCCAGGAAACTTTTCCGCGACGGCCCGACCAGCAGGGGGCAGCCCAGGTCCCGCAAACGGTGCAGCTGGCGCAGGATCTCCAGGTTTTGGGGGTAGGTCTTGGCAAAGCCCAGGCCGGGGTCAAGGGCGATGGCCTGGGCATCGATGCCCACGGCGATCGCCGCGGCGATTTGGCGGGCCAGGAGAGCGTGGATCTCCCCCATCAGATCGGCGTACTCGGTAAGGCCCTGCATGGTGACCGGGGTGCCCCGCCGGTGCATCAGCACCATGGGCATACCCAGGTCCGCCACGGTGGAGAACATGGCGGCATCTTCGCTACCGGCGGAGACGTCATTGATCATATCCGCCCCCGCCCGATGGGCGGCCTGGGCCACGGCGGCGCGGGTGGTATCAACGGAGATCACCGCCCCCTGCAGGATTGGATCGGGGTCGGCACGCAGGGCCGCCACCACCGGCACTACCCGCGCCAACTCCTCCGCCTCCGAGATGGTCAGGGCCCCCGGCCGGGTGGATTGGCCGCCAATATCGAGGATATCCACCCCGTGGTGAAGTAGATGGCGGGCCTGGGCGATCGCCGCCGCCGGGGCTTGAAACTGACCACCATCACTAAAGCTATCGGGGGTGACGTTGAGGATCCCCATCAGGTAGGTACGCTGCCCCCAGATAAAGGTGCGATCGCGGATCATCCAGGGAGCCGGGGCTGCCATAGGCCGAGGTGAAAGAACCCAACGATTATAGCGGTAGGTCCGGGTAACGGGCAGAGCCCTGGCTCCACCACCCGCCTGAGACCAGACTAAAATGGGTAAGTCTTTACCCTTACCCCCGATCATGACTGCTTCCCCCGATCTCCCCTCCGCCCCCCTCCTGGGTCAATCCCTGCCTGGCCTCACCGACTGGGTGCTGGCCCAGGGGCAACCCCGCTATCGGGGCCAGCAGTTGCACCAGTGGCTGTACACCCGGGGGGTGAGATCGCTCCAGGAGATCACCGTCTTTCCTAAGGACTGGCGCCAAACCCTGGGGGAGGTGGCGGTGGGCCGGTCCACCCTGCACCACCGCACCGTCGCCCGGGATGGCACCGTTAAGTACCTGCTACAGCTCCAGGATGGAGAAATCATTGAAACCGTTGGCATTCCCTCCCCCCGCCGCCTGACGGTGTGCGTCTCCTCCCAGGTGGGCTGTCCCATGGCCTGTGATTTCTGCGCCACCGGCAAGGGGGGGTTTCGCCGTAACCTGCAGTGCCATGAGATTGTGGACCAGGTGCTGACGGTGCAGGAGGACTTTGGCCAGCGGGTCAGCCACATTGTGTTCATGGGCATGGGGGAACCGCTGCTGAATAGCGCCAACGTGGTGGCGGCCATCCACTGCCTCAACCAGGACGTGGGCATTAGCCAGCGATCCATCACCCTCTCCACCGTTGGCCTGCCCGGCCAGATTGCCAAACTAGCGGAGGCTCGCCTGCAGGTGACCCTGGCAGTTAGCCTGCATGCCTCTAACCAGGCCCAACGCCTGACCCTGATCCCCAGTGCCAAAACCTACCCCCTGGCGGACCTGCTGGCGGAGTGTCGCGACTATGTGCAGCAGACCGGGCGGCGGGTGAGCTTTGAATATATTTTGCTAGCGGGGATCAATGACCAGCCCCACCACGCCCAGGAACTGGCCCAGCACCTGCGGGGTCTGCAGAGCCATGTCAACCTGATTCCCTACAACCCCATTGCTGAGGCCGACTACCAGCGGCCTACGGGGGCCAGTATTGCCGCCTTTGTGGCCACCCTGGAGGAGCGCCACATCGCCGTCACCGTGCGCTACTCCAGGGGCCTGGAGGAAAATGCCGCCTGCGGTCAACTGCGGGCCTCCCGGGTGTCGGCTAGCGACCGAGCCCTAGTCGTGAATTGAGCCGTCGGGCATAATCGTGCCGGTGAGGATGGTGCCGGTCAGTTTTACCATAGTGCGCCCCCCCACCGCCACCTTGGCGCCACTCAAGTCAGCCCCGCTCAAGTCAGCCCCACTCAGGTCCGCCCCGATCAGGTCCGCCTCCCGCAGGTTAGCGTGGCTCAGGTCCGCCTGCAGCAGGTTAGCCCGAAACAGCTTGGCTCGGCTGAGGTTGGCCCGGTTGAGGTTGACCTTATGGAGAAAGGCATCGCTGAGATCGGCGCCGCTCAGGTTAGCCTCACTCAGGTTGCGATTGGCAAAGTCCCGTTCTCGCAGGTTAGCCCCACGCAGATCGGCCCCAGTCATATCGGGGCTTTGGCGAGCTCGATGGGCGGTGCTGGTGCCATTGCGGGTGTGGGCATTATAGGTGTTATAGCCCTGATCACTGGCCGTCGCCGCATCGGACGTTGGCTTTTGAGGGGAGGGATCGGGCCTGGGGGAGGTTTCCTTGGCAGGGGCCTTGTGGGCAGCGGTGGTCTGGGCCGTGCCCACTCCGGCCGCCGCATCTCGCCGTTGCCGATAGCTAGATTGGGAGGGGTTGGCTTGCCCCTGGGTTGAGTGGCTGGTAGAAGGCTGGGGTTGCCCCTGGTCAGCCCGAGGATGGCGATAGTATCGGTTTTGGTAGTGGTAAGCCCCGTTAGAACGACCGTTCGCCCCCTGACCGTTGGCACCAGCACCGTTCCCCGGATACCCGTAGGCTTCACCGGATTGGGAACCGGTATAACCGCTACTGGAACGGTAGGGGGAGGGGGTGGTGCGGCCAGTGCCGTTGGAGCTAGCGCTGCCATTGCCATTGCCGTTGTGATCCTGACGATGGTGGGACCGGAGCAGGTCCCGGGCATGGTTGAGGGCTTTAATTTTGTCCTGGGCCTTTTGATAGAGTCGCTCGTTGTCCTGGGGGATGCGATCGGGGTGCCAGACGAAGACCAAATCCTTATAGGCCCGGTTGACCTCCTCCATGGAGGCACCGGGTTCTAATTCCAGAATTCGATAGGCGGTCTCCAGCTCGCGCATGGGCGGTTAGTCTCGCGGTGATCCGTCAGGAATAGGTCGACAGTAGATACCATTTTAAGCGGGTTCCCCCTCCCGCGGTAGTGGGGCTGCATGGTTGCTTACCTAGCTTAAGCGGGCCCAGCCCCAAATCCAAGAATCTTAAGGAGAATTTCGGGGATCGCCGCGGCTTAAGATAGGGGAAGGGATCGTCCCAGGTCCCCTGAGGATGGATTAACCCAGGTTAGGAGGATGGTGATGCGCATTCTGGTGATGGGGGGTACTCGCTTTATTGGGGTGGCCCTAACTAAACAGTTGGTAGCCCTGGGCCACCAGGTGGTGCTGTTTAACCGGGGCCATCGGCCGCCGCCGGTGGCGGGGGTGGAAACGATCCTCGGCGATCGCACCGCCGCCGATCAGCTGCGGGCCAAACTCCAGGGCCAATCCTTTGACGCCGTCTTTGACAACAATGGCCGCGAGCTGGCGGATACCCAGCCCCTGGTGGAGGCCCTGGGGGATAACCTGCGACAGTTTATCTACGTCAGTTCCGCCGGGGTCTACCAGCAGGCGGACCAGATGCCCCACCTGGAGGGGAATCCGGTGGATCCCAAGAGTCGCCACCGGGGTAAGCTTGAAACCGAAGCCTACCTGCAGGCCCAGGGGGTCCCCTTCACCTCGGTGCGGCCGGTGTATATCTACGGTCCCCAGAACTATAACCCCCTGGAGTCCTGGTTTTTTGACCGGGTGGTGCGGCAGCGGCCCCTGCCCATCCCCGGTAATGGCATGCACCTCACTCAGTTGGGCCATGTGGAGGACCTGGCCCGAGCCATGGTGGCGGTGCTGGGTAACCCCCGGGCGATTAGTCAAATCTACAACATTTCCGGAGTGAAGGCGGTCACCTTTGATGGCCTGGCCCGGGCCTGTGCCCTGGCTGCCGGTCAAGACCCCACCGCCCTCACCCTGGTGCACTACGATCCCAAGGCCTTTGATTTCGGTAAAGCTAAGGCCTTTCCCATGCGGGTGCAGCATTTCTTCACCGCCATCCACAAAGCCCAAGCCGAGCTAGATTGGACCCCCCACTTTGATCTGGTCAGTGGCCTGCAAGACTCCTTCCAGCAGGACTACCTGGCCTCAGGGCAGGATCGGGCGGAGGTAGACTTTAGCCTGGACGATCAGATCCTCCATGCCCTGGCCTAGGCCGGCAGAACCCGCCATGGTCAGCCAGTCTAAGCCGGGGAATCAACCTACCCGCCTGCTGATCATGGGGGCGGCCGGGCGAGACTTCCATAACTTTAATGTGGTCTACCGGCAGGATCCGACGGTGCAGGTGGTGGCCTTTACCGCCGCCCAGATCGAGGGCATTAGCGATCGCACCTACCCCCCCAGCCTGGCCGGGCCCCTCTACCCCGAGGGCATCCCCATCCTGCCGGAGGCCAATCTGGATCGGCTCTGCCAACAGCGGGCCATTGACCAGGTGGTGTTTGCCTACAGCGATCTATCCCATGATCAGGTGATGCACCGGGCCTCCCAGGTGCTGGCCCAGGGGGCTGATTTTTTGCTGTTGGGGCCCCACCGCACCATGATCAAGGCGCCGGTGCCGGTGATCGCCGTGTCGGCGGTGCGTACCGGTTGCGGCAAGTCCCAGGTGAGTCGCTGGCTATCCCAACGGTTGCGCCAACGGGGCCACCGGCTGGCGGTAATTCGCCATCCGATGCCCTACGGCGATCTGGAGCGCCAACGGTGCCAGCGCTTTGCCCAGCTGGCGGATCTGGCGGCGGCCCACTGCACCCTGGAGGAACGGGAGGAATACGAACCCCACCTGGCGGTGGGTAATCGGGTCTACGCCGGGGTGGACTACGGCGAAATTGTGGCCCAGGCCACCCAGGAGGCCGATCTGCTGTTGTGGGATGGGGGCAATAACGATTTCCCCCTGGTACAGCCGGACCTGCACATCGTCCTGGTGGATGCCCTCCGCCCCGGCCATGAAACCCGCTACCATCCCGGGGAGGCGGTGCTGCGGATGGCGGACATTGTGGTGGTGGCAAAGGCGGATATGGCCCCCGCCAGCGGGGTGCAAGAACTGATGGAACGGCTGCGATCGCTGTGTCCCCAGGCCCACCTGGTCAGGGGAGGCTCCCCCCTAAGCCTGGAGGGGGCGGTGCAGGGCAAACGGGTGATCGTGGTGGAGGACGGCCCCACCACCACCCACGGCGGGATGGCCTACGGCGCCGGTTACGTCGCCGCCACCCAGGCCCAGGCATCTGCCATTATCGATCCCCGCCCCTGGGCTGCGCCGGCGATCGCCAGGGTTTACCAGCAGTATCCCCAGATTGGCCCGGTACTGCCCGCCATGGGCTATTCCCCTGAGCAGCTGGAGGCCCTGGGTGCCACCCTCAACCAAACCCCCGCCGATTTAATCGTCTCCGGTACCCCCATCGATCTGGAGGCCCTGCTCCAGCTCAACAAGCCCATCCACCGGGTGCGCTACGAATTTGCTGACCTGGACAGCCCTGGCCTGGGGGATCGGGTGGACCTCTTCCTGGCCCCCTAGCTTCAAGACCCCCTAGCTTCAAGAATTATGCAGACCCCAGCCTAGGCGGCCACCAGGAAAAGATAGCGGAGAATAAACAGGGCGGCCAGGATCCACATGCCCAGGGTGGTATCCGCCAGTTTGCCCTGAAAGGCCTTGATCAGGGGATAGGCAATCAAACCCATAGCTAACCCCTCAGCGATAGAAAAGGACAGGGGCATGAGGATAATGGTCAAAAAGGCCGCGATCGCCGCCGCCGGGTCCTCCCAGTTAATCAATCGGGCCCCGGACATCATCATCACCCCCACCAGCAGTAGGGCGGGGGCGGTGGCAAAGGCGGGAATCCCTGAGAACAGGGGAATGAATAACAGGGCCACCAGGAATAGCAAAGCGGTAACCACCGCCGTCAAACCACTGCGACCCCCCTCGGCGATACCCGCCGCCGACTCAATGTAGGTGGTGACGGTGGAGGTACCCAGAATGGCCCCGGCGGTGGTACCCACCGCATCCGCCATAAAGGCCTTTTCCACACCAGGGAAATGCCCCTCACTATCAATGTAACCGGCTTTGCTGCCCAGTCCGGTGAGGGTGCCAATGGTGTCAAACAGATCCACAAACAGAAAAACAAAGACAATACTGACCATCTGCCAGACATTCATGCGTAGCAGATCGCCTAGCCCGACAAAGGCCTGGCCAAACAAACTTACCGGGGCCTGGGGGAGGGCCACCAAACCGCTGGGCCAGGGGGCAATGCCAAACAGCCAGGATAACAGGGCGGTGGCCAGCATACCCCAGAGCAAGGCCCCCGCTACCCGGCGGGCAAATAGGGCGGCGGTAATGGCCAGCCCCAGCAGGGCCATGGCGGCCTGGGGCGATCGCAGATTACCCAGGGTGGTAAAGGTGGCCTCAGAGGCGACGATGATGCCGGCACTCTTGAGGGCAATGTAGGCGATAAACAAACCAATGCCCGCGGTGGTGGCGTGTTTAACCGACTCTGGAATGGCTTTAACGATATGGTTCCGGACGTTAGTAACAGTCAGCAGAATGAACAGCAGCCCCTCCACCAGTACCGCCGCCAGGGCCACCCGCCAGTCTACCCCCAGGCCTAAAACCACAGTGAAGGCAAAGTAGGCATTGATCCCCATGCCGGGGGCCAGGGCAAAGGGTAGATGGCCATAGAGCCCCATCACCAGGGTGGCCAGGGCGGCACTAAGGCCGGTGGCCATCACCAATTCTCCAAACAAATCCCCCGATTCACCCAAAAACACCGCATTGGATAAAATGCCAGGGTTAACGATCAAGATGTAGGCCATGGTGACAAAGGTGGTCACCCCCGCCAAGACCTCCCGACGGAGGTTAGTGCCCAGGGCGGCGAAATTGAAAAACGAGGCAATTTTCCCTTCTAGCCCAGATGGAGCTGATGGGGGATGTAAATCTCCGGGTGAGTGACTCACGGTCGCCCTCTTGCTACAGTACACAGTCCTAGTGAGCCTTAAACTGGCTAGAAAATCTGTAGATTAGATTACTGACAAGGCAGTTGACGGGTTCTACAGGACCCCTGGCTACCGGCTTAGTTCTGGCTTTGGCTAGAACCCTGAGAGCAGGGTTGAGCGGTCAAGGCTAATCCTGGGTAGCGCTCTAGCTCGCCGCCACCAGACTAGGGCGATAACCGGAGCAACCCCTTGTCTTGCTAGTCTTGTTAAGATAAGAAGTAGTTAGACTTGCTCTCTAAGCCCATCGCCATGCCCGTCCCTATCCAAGTTGAAAAAACCAAAGTTAAACAGCCCCCCCTGGAGATCCACACCCTGGGCGATCGCGTGCTGCGTCAGCCCGCCAAGCGGGTGGCCCGGGTGGACGATGAGATTCGCCAGTTGGTGAGGGAAATGCTGCAAACCATGTACAGTGCCGACGGCATTGGTTTGGCAGCGCCCCAGGTGGCGGTCAACAAGCAGGTGCTGGTGGTGGACATGGATCCGGAAAATGCTACTACTCCTCCTTTGGTGTTGGTTAACCCCGAAATTCTCAAGGTATCCCCGGAGCAAGCCGTGGGGCAGGAGGGCTGCCTTAGCATTCCCGGTGTGTTTCTAGATGTTGTCCGGCCCGCTGCCATCGAGGTAGCCTTTAAAGACGAAAACGGTCGACCCCAAAGGATGCAGGCCCAAGAGCTATTGGCCCGCTGTATTCTCCACGAAATGGATCACCTCAGTGGGGTACTGTTTGTAGATCGGGTGAATAACAACCTGGCCCTCACCCAGGAACTGAAGAAAAATGGCTTCCTGGTTAAACATGTCCAGCCAGTCAAGGCCTAGGGGCCGGGGTGCTGCCCCGGCAGCCCGGGCTCAGCAGGGGTGATCCAGAACCCCGACCCAGTTTCTGCGCGTGTTACTTGTCCTGACCTGAGCCTTTTGGCTCAAAACGAGCTAAACCGGCCCAGCCCGGATTCCTACCCTATCCCAGGAGAACCTTTGTGACCCCCAAGAGTGGACTGTTTCTAGCTGGTTCCTGTGTGGCGGCGATCGCCGCTGTCGGCTCAATCTTTGAACTGTCCTCCGGCACCCCTGACTGGGGGTCGGGGGTCACCACCGCCATCCTGGGCCTCACCCTGCCCCTGGCGGGCTTGCTGTTTTACGCGGCGGTTAAGGATGCCAATGCCAATCAGTCCTAGGTCATTCCCCCAACCCAGCCAGACCTCTGGTCTCACCCGTCGCGCTTGGCTAGCGGGGGCGGGGGCCATTGTCGTCGGCCTGGTCTGGAGCGATCGAGTCCAGGCTTACACGGTCCAGATCAGCCCCGACAACCCCCAACAGGGGGATACCTTTGCGGTGATCATCCGTCCAGAGGAACCCCAGCGGTCAGCGGCTCCGGTGGTGACGGTGAACAACCGCCAGTATCCTGCCTTTCCGCTCCCCGATGGCCGGTTTCAGGCCCTGATTCCCACCACCCCTCTAGATACCCCAGGGCGCCTGGTGATCCAGGTCAGCGGCAGCGAACCCACCCGCAACCTGGCGGTGGGGCTACGACAGCGGCGCTTTCCCACCCAGCGCATCACTCTCTCCCCCCAGCAGCGAGATCTGGGCACCCAGCACGAGTTTGACCGGGTGGCCGCCTTTAAACAGCGGGTCACCCCCGAACGCCTCTGGCGCGGTCCCATGGTGCGGCCCAATGGGGGCCAGGTGAGGAGCCCCTACGGGGTGCGCCGCTACTACAATGGCGTGTTTGCCCAGGATTATTACCACCGCGGGGTGGACTACGCCGCCAGTACCGGTTCGCCGGTGCGATCCCCCGCCGCCGGCCGCATAGCCCTGGTGGGGCGAGTGGCAGAGGGGTTTGAATTGCACGGTAACACCATCGGCATCGACCATGGCCAGGGGGTCCTGAGTATCATGATCCACCTCAGTCGCATTGATGTGCAGGAGGGACAACGGGTGGAGGCGGGCCAGGTAATTGGGGCGGTGGGGTCCACCGGCGCCTCCACCGGCCCCCATCTTCACTGGGGGCTCTACGTCCATGGTCTCTCGGTGGACCCCGAGCCCTGGCGGCAGCGGGGGTTTGACTAGCATGGCCGAGCTTGGAGCAGGGGGGAGGGCCCGTCCTCCCTGGCTAGTCTGGCTAGTGTTAGCCCTGGTTACCGCCATCCTGGTGGCCACCCTGGGGATGGCCGGGAGTCGTCGTAGCCAGACCGCACCGCCCCCCAGCCGGGAAGCCCATCAGCAGATCGTGGCCCGGGTGATTGCCGCCAAGGACCGTCAAACCCTGATCAGCAATTCCCCCACCCGCGGTAACCCCGCCGCTCTGGTGGTGCTATTTGTGTTTGCCGACTTCCAGTGTCCCTACTGCGCCATCAGCGCCGCCCAGATGAAGCCCTTTGTGCAGGCCCACGCTGAGGATATGTTGTTTGTCTTTAAGCATTTTCCCCTTACTCAAATTCACGCCGAGGCTGAACCGGCGGCGATCTCCGCCTGGGCCGCCGGCCAACAGGGCCAATTCTGGCTCTACCACGATGGTCTATTTGTCCATCAAAACCGCCTGGGGGAAGCTCTGTATGTAGAATTAGCCACCGCTATGGGGCTAGATCTGGAGCAGTTTAACCGCGATCGGCAAAGCCAAACCGCCAGGGCCGCCCTTACCGAGGATGTGGCCCTGGCCCATGAACTTAAACTGCAGGGCACCCCGGCCTTTATTATGAATGACCTACTGATTCCCGGTGGTGCCCCCGTCCCCCTGTTCGAGGAAATCTTTAAGCAGGTGCGGCAATCCCTTACGCCGCCATCAGCTGGTTCAACCCGCTAGGCTATATCCCTCCTTGTTCCTATTAGATTTTCAAACCTAATTGCCTTGTTTCAGCTAACCGAGGAATGTAGGTTTTACGCCAGTTCGATAAAAGAGGGATAGTTAAGTTAAAAGTTAGATCCAGATAAAGATCTCTCAGTCCCCTATGCTTCGGATATTTCTATCTCTATAGTACTTATTGGCGTCTCAGTTTCGGTTCCGCCTATGCCACCACCCTGGCTAGTTTCCCTCGGACTCAGTTTCTTGAGTGTGGTTACGGCCATACCCGTGAACGCCAGCCCTACCTCCGGTCCAATTCCCCCTGGGGTCCTATCCCTGATGGTTATGGCCCCCCCGGCCCCACCCAGGCAACAGACAAAGAAGGACCGATCCAGTCCCGCCATTCTAGAGGGGGTGGTGGCTACCGGTGATGGGTTTTTAATCAAAATCACCGGAGCCGCCAGATCCCCCTCCCTTCAGTTCATCGATCAGGGCCCAGAGGCTCCCCTGGCGATCCTTGACCTACCCGGTACCATCGTGGCCCCGGATCTGCAACCCGAGGACTTTCCCAAAAACCGCTACGGGGTAATCAGTTGGCAAGTCAGCCCAGCTAACCCCTCGCCAGACTTAACCCGATTGATTCTACGGTTAGCCCCGGGTAGTCCACCATGGCGTCTACTGCCTAACCAGAGCGGTGTCATCCTCCTGCCCCCCATCGGCGTACCCCTGGAGTCGCCGTCGGCTGGCCCCGACCAGCCCACTAACGCAGGAGAAGTGACGGTTACTCCAGCAGCACCGGTTGCTGAGATCCCGTCCCAGCCCACCTCCCCATCCCCCACTTTGCCGCCATCCCAGTCGCGGCCCACGGTGGTGATTGATCCTGGCCACGGTGGTCGCGATCCAGGGGCTGTGGGCATCGGCGGCCTGCAGGAAAAACGGGTGATCTTCCCAATCTCCCTGCGGGTAGCAGAGTTACTCGAGGGTCAAGGGTTAACCGTTCTTCTCACCCGTCGCCAGGACATTAGTCTAGATTTACAAAGCCGGGTAGACATTGCCAACCGGGCCAGGGCAACTGTGTTTGTCAGTATTCATGCCAATGCCATTAACCTCAGTCGCCCCGATGTGAATGGCATTGAGACCTACTACGCTAGTGCCAGTGGCCAACGCCTGGCCACCACCCTACAAGCCAGCATGCTGGCGGCAACCGGGATGAATAATCGAGGGGTGAAACAATCCCGATTTTACGTGCTGCACCGTACCACCATGCCCGCCGCCCTGGTGGAGGTAGGCTTCGTTACCGGCGCTGAGGACGCTCCCCGGCTGGCAGACCCGGCCTGGCAGGAGGTGATGGCCCAGGCCATTGCCACCGGCATTCTGAACTATCTGCAGATTGGTCAATAAAGACTGACCCTGGATAGGTGGGACCGGCCTGATTGTCTATGATGGTAATAGGTCAGGATCTAGCCCTGGGATTTGATCGGGTTAGGGAGGGTGAAAATAGATGACTCGACTAAGCACAACTGGCCTCAGCCTGGTGATCACCCTGGCGGGATTAATCACCCTAGGCTGGGGGTTGCTGGGTCTGGGGCAGGCGGCGGAGCCTCGGGCCACCTCCTGTCCGGCACCGGTATTATCTCGCTTAATTCGCCATCGGGTGGCAAGGGGGGAAACCCTGGCCACTATTGCCGAAGCCTATAACCTGATGGCAGGTACCATCATTGGCTTTAATCCCAGTTTGCAGTCCGCTGGTATTCGAGTTGGCCAGGAGCTAGTGATTCCCCCCTACAACGGCATTCAGGTGCGGGTTAATGCCGGCCAGACCTGGGCCCAGGTGGCAGAGGTCTATAACACTCGGGCGGATTTGCTTTTTGAAGCCAATGGCTGCGTCAGCACCGTTCCAGCGATTATTTTTGTGCCAGGGGTTAACTGGTTCCCAGGGATAGCGGCTAACCCCAGCCCGTCCCGTCGCCGCCCCCTGGGGGGCTATCCCCTACCGACCCCCGCCCCCCTACTACGGCCCTACGGCTGGCAACCAGATGCAACCCAGAACAAGGTGGTGTTTAACACGGGGGTGGCCCTTGCCAGTCCGGCGGGTACGGCAGTGCTCGCGGTCGGTGATGGCACCGTGGCCTTTGCCGGGACGGACCCCGTCTACGGGTCGTTAGTGGTGGTTAACCATGCCCAGGGTTTGCAAAGCCGCTATGCCAGTATCGCTAACCTAAGGGTTAAGGCGGGACAACGCCTGCGCCAGGGCGATCGCCTGGCCCTGGTGGCCCCCAGTGCCACTGACCAACCTACCTTTCTCTACTTTGAAGTGCGGTTAAACTCTGCCATGGGTTGGGTCGCCCAGGACCCAGCTGATTTTGTGGCCGGTATGACGGAGCCTTAGCCCCCTGGTTAGTTGGATGGGCTAGCACAGCCTGGGTAGGCTATCTATGTTGTCCTGGGCCGATTGCAGAGGGCTACAACCATAGCTGCCCTAGTCCAGGGGCTGACTGGCGGCGAACTGGTGGGCCAGGTAGGCTCGATAGCCCCGCTGGGGATGCCAGCTGATGGCCCCGTCCCGTTCTGGACAAAATACCTGGATCCCTTTGTTTTTAAGACTTTGTTCCAGTTCGGTAGAGAGCTGACGGCTAGCGGCGATGGCCACCCGGGGCTGCACCGCCGCCAGTAAGGCTGGGGACAAGGGGGAACCATCCCACCACAGTACTTCGCTGGCCAGGGTGGTGGGGGCGGTGAGGAGCTGCTCCTGCTGGGTTGGGTTCAAACCGCTGAGCAGCAACCAGGAATGGTTTGCCCAAAAGGTGAACTGCAGGGCCGTAGCCGGGCTGGCCAGGGCCATGACCTGCTGTCGCCCCAGGGGTTGGGGCTGGTGCACGGATAGGCGCTGCACCGGCAGGCTCCCAACTGGCCCGTCGCCCACCTGATATATGCGATTTACGGGGGTTTTGCTGACTATGGTCTGCCAGTTCTCCGGGTCGCTGTGGCCGGCGTTAATACCGTAGTCCAGGCGGTTAATGCCGGCCTGGCGCAAAAAGGGAAGAACAGTATAGAAACCGGTGCGATCGGTACCGCTGTTGACCAGCAGGCTAGACTGGTGGTCTTGTAATACCAGTACCGGGTCATTAGCGGCGGCCAACACCGTTACCTGGGTGAGGGTGGCGCTGCGATACCAGAGTGGCCCCAGGGCTACCAACACCATCGCCAGGGAAAGGATGGCCCGGTGCCGACGACTCCAGGCTTGGCAAGCCATAGCGTAGAGAGCATAAAGACCGAGGAGTTGGGCCAGGCTAATCTGGCCCGTGGCCAGGGCACTACCGGGTAAACGGGTCTCCCATTCCACTAAGGCGATTAACAGATGGGTGGGTAGCCACAATAACCAGGCCACCATCGCCCCCAGATCGGGGGACAGCAGCGCCACCAGGCCACTAAAAATGCCCCCTAAACTGATCACGGTGACCAGAGGAGTCACCACCATATTCAGCAGCAGACTGTAGGTAGTGAGGGTATTAAAGTGAAATAGGGAAAGGGGAATGGTCCAAAAGTAGGCAGCCAGGGGCACGGCGATCGCTGTGGCCAGGGTGGGCGGTAGCCAGTGCAGCCAGCGGGTCAGGGGGCTAACTCCCAGCATTAAACCCAGGGTGGCCATGGCACTCAGCCGGAAGCCAATGTCCTCAATCCAACCAGGCTGCCATAGTAACAATAGGGTGACCGCCAGGAGCAGGCTACCCAGGGGCCTGACCTGACGCTCCAGGGCCAGGCCCACCAACGCCCCCAAGCCCATGACCGCCGCCCGCATAATACTGGGTTGACCACCGGTCATCAGCACGTAAACCCCCAGGGTAGCGCCACCCACCCCTAACTTAGCCCAGCCCGGCTGGGGAAACCGTTTGGCTATAGCCGGATGGCCCATGATCCCTAGCACCACCCCTAGTAGAAGGGAAACATGGAAGCCAGAGGCCGCCAGGGTATGGGCCAGCCCCGCCTGAATAAAGCTATCCTGCAGGTCGTAGGGAACATTTACCGCCCGGCGATCCAGGGCCATGGCACTGACCAGGGGGCCAGCCCGTTCCCCGAGACCCGTGGCGTGGGCTCGGGCGATGCGCTGGCGTAGACGCCAGAGCCCCCACTTGGGGCCATCGGCAGACAGCTGCACCCGACGGGCACTGAGGCCAGCATAGGAACCCTGGCTGGCCAGGTATTGGGGAAAGTCAAAGCCGTAGGGGTTCTTGGGTGGGCTAGGGACGTAGAGTCGACCCTGGATCTTGAGGGTCTGACCGGGGTGAAGATCGGCGATCGCCGCCGCCGGCAGGGTGACGTAGAGTCTGCCCTGCACCGGTTGGGGAGGCCCCAAGGGGATTCCCTGGTCGTCTAGGGGGCGAGCCAATTGCGATCGCAGCCAAATCTGCCCCTTACCACTGCGATTTAACCGTGGCATCGTTGCCATCTGCCCCCAAATTTCCTGCTCTACCGCCGCCTCGGGGCGGCTGAGCTGGTGACTGATATCCTGGGCGGAGGGGGTAGGGTAGCGCCAGCCGTAGTTGCCGATGGCCAGGATGGCGATCGCTCCGGTCACCAGCCAGACCCTGGCACCTGGGCCCCCAGACCAGTGTCGAGGTAGGGTCAGGGCAGCTAAAACGGCCCCCAGGGCCATCAACCCTGCGGTCAGGGCCACCGCCATCCCCACCGCCAAACCTCCATGGCGGACCACCAGACTCACCACTAACAAGCCCAGGCAGTAGGCTCCAGCCCCCCACCAAGCCACCCCTCTGTCCATCAACCCATTCCCACCCATTTGCCGCCTCCGGTGCTGCAGGCTATGGTCTTAGCAAACCCAAAGGGGGCGGATAACCCACAACCCTGCGATCTCCCTAGGGAATTCGGCTGAGGGGTGCGCTGTAATGACCAGGGATGGGGATGGGCAGCCAAACCCTGCTCCAGAGAGTTGACACGGGAACAGCTCCTTGGAGATAATGGTAATTTGTGTAAATCTTGAGAGTTTGAATTCCCTTGGCAAACGTTGTAGTCATTGGAGCCCAATGGGGCGACGAAGGAAAGGGCAAAATCACCGACCTGTTAAGTCGTTCGGCGGATGTGGTAGTCCGCTATCAGGGGGGTGTGAATGCCGGTCACACGGTGGTAGTGAAGGATAGGACCTTTAAACTCCACTTAATTCCTTCCGGTATCCTCTACCCCGACACCGAGTGCGTTATTGGCAGTGGTACGGTGATCGATCCGGGTGCCCTGATTAAGGAGTTAGATAAGTTAGACGAGCTGGGAGTTTCTTGTAAAAATCTATTTATTTCCAGTGCCGCTCACGTTACCATGCCCCACCATCGGCTGATTGATCAGGCCGCCGAGGAAAAACGGGGCAACAAAAAAATCGGCACCACCAAGCGGGGTATTGGCCCCACCTACGCCGACAAGTCAGAACGCATCGGCCTGCGGATAGTTGATCTGCTAGATCAGGCCAACCTGGCCGATCAGATTAAGTGGGTGGTTGAGTCCAAAAACACCATTCTAGAGAAACTCTACGATATCAACCCCCTTGACCCCAGGGCGGTGCTGGAGGAATACCAACAGTATGCTGATCGTCTGCGACCCCACGTCATCGATAGCTCACTGCACGTCTATCGAGCTATTCAACAACGGAAGAATGTTCTCTTTGAGGGGGCCCAGGGCACCCTCCTCGACCTAGATCACGGCACCTACCCCTACGTCACCTCCTCCAACCCGGTGGCGGGGGGAGCCTGTATCGGCACCGGTATCGGCCCCACCGTCATTGATCGGGTGATCGGGGTGGCTAAGGCCTATACTACCCGGGTGGGGGAAGGGCCCTTCCCCACCGAGTTGGTTTGCGACGTTGGCGACCAGCTCTGCGACCGAGGGGCGGAGTTTGGCACCACCACCGGTCGCCGCCGCCGCTGCGGCTGGTTTGATGCGGTAATTGGCCGCTACGCGGTGCGCATCAATGGCCTGGATTGCCTGGCCATTACCAAGCTAGATGTCCTGGACGATGTCGACGAAATTCAAGTTTGTGTCGCCTACGATCTAGACGGCAGTCGCTGTGAAGAACTGCCCGGCAGTGCCCAGGCCTTTGGCCGCTGTCGCCCAATCTATAAAACCCTACCGGGTTGGAAGCAGCCCACCGATCACTGCCGATCGCTGGGGGACTTACCAAAGGCTGCCCTGGACTACTTGAAGTTCCTGGCGGAATTAATGGAGGTGCCCATCGCCATCGTTTCCCTGGGGGCCAGTCGTGATCAAACCATCATTGTCGAGGATCCAATCCATGGTCCGAAACGAGCTCTGCTCTACGAAAATGGTGAACCTGGGGACGTTCAGGTGGCCTAGGGCGGCAGTAGGCCAACAGTGTTTTGATATGTAGTGTACCTACGGGGGAAACTGTGTTATGGAATTAACGATTGCATGTAAGGCCCGGGATGCCAGCGCCAAACCCAATGCTTTGCGACGTCAGGGGCTGTTGCCAGCGGTCCTCTACGGCCACAGTGGCACCGAGTCCGTATCTCTAACCGTTGACCAAAAGGCGGCGGAACTGCTGTTGCGCAAGGCGGCGGTCAACAACACCATGATCGATCTAGATATTCCAGACCTGCCCTGGCAGGGTAAGGCCCTGCTGCGGGAGGTGCAGTCCCACCCCTGGAATCAGTCGGTCTATCACCTCAGCTTCTTTGCGGTCAAAGCCCAGGACGCCGTCGAGGTGGGGGTAGCCCTAAACTTCCTGGGGGAACCCTTGGGGGTGAAGGATGGGGGTGGTATGCTCAACACCGAGGTGAATGAAGTCACCGTCAAGTGTAAGGCGATCGACATCCCTGAGAGTATTGACGTGGACGTCTCAGGGTTAGAGGTGGGTCAGTCCCTGACCGTAGCCGATCTGATTTTACCGGCGGGGGCGGTGGTGGCGGGGGACCCCAGCCAAGTGATTGCTAAGGTGCTTCAGGGCAGACGCGCCTAGGGGCTGGATCTGGAAAGGCTTGGTTTGGTGTTCTAGCCAAAGTTATACTTTTTGAATAGATCCACCACTACTAAACGCCATGAGCCTAGATGCCCTTAAACCCTGGCTAAACTTTTTCCACCCCATCCTGATGTGGCTATTGTTTGCCGTCACCCTCTATGCCCTCTACTTGGGCGTGCAGGCTCGTAAAACCCGCCTGGCGGATGCCGAAACCCGCTCAACCCTGATCAAGGGTAAGTTTGCCCTGCGTCACCATCAACTGGGCTCCCTGTTGTTAGCGGTCATGGTTTTGGGTAGTATCGGCGGTATGGCGGTGACCTATATCAATAACGGCAAGCTGTTTTTTGGTCCCCACCTGCTGGTGGGCCTGGGCATGACCGGCCTAGTTGCCACCTCCGCCGCTCTGGTGCCCTTTATGCAACGGGGCAATCAAACCGCCCGCATCACCCATATCAGCCTCAATATAGTCCTGGTGGGCTTGTTTGGCTGGCAGGCGGTTACCGGCATGCAGATTGTCCAGCGCATTCTAGAGAATTTCTAGCCCCAGTCAATCTCAAAGGCTATGGTGATCCTTGATATTCCATATCTGCCCCTCTGCCAATCCTGGTAAAAGGGCTATCAACTCCAAATCCTTTTTCATTCCAGTTTTGGGCAAATCAGGGCTAGGGTGCGGGGGCTCTGCTAGCCATGGGGAGGCGCTGCTGGATAAAAAAACCGCTGACCGTAGTCAGCGGTAAGCCAGAAGAATAAATGGGACAGTCTCCTAGGGCAAGCCACCCTAGTAGGCCAAGCCCATGCTTTTGGTGGTTTCGCCACCCAAATAGACCCGAATGCTGAGGAAGTCGGTGGGGCAGGCTGTTTCACAGCGCTTACAACCCACACAGTCCTCGGTTCGAGGGGAGGAGGCAATTTGTCCAGCCTTACAACCATCCCAGGGAACCATCTCCAGGACGTCATCGGGGCAGGCGCGCACACACTGGGTGCAGCCGATACAGGTATTGTAGATTTTGACAGAATGGGACATTGAATCAAAACTCCAATGCGGATCACTAGGACGTTTGACAGCTTTAGGGAAGGCCTTAAAGGATTGTCAAAACAATCTATAAAGTAAAAATTTCCTAATCATGATTCAGTCTATAGCTAGAGTTTTCAGCTCTTAGCCGTCATCCCCATAAACCTTAATGGATCGTAATAATCAATCAGGATAAATTTTTGAAGAATGAAAACCCCCTGGATTAATCCCCGTTGGGTAGGGCCATAGATTACCCTGGGGGAATAATCTAAACTAAGCTAATCCTTCCTCTCCCTGGACAGGCTGCCATGAAAGATTTTTTTGAAAACGTCGCCCGTTATCCCCGTTATTTGATCTCCTTTACCCTGGGGATTTTGTATAGCGCCCTGCAGCCCCTCCTGCCCCTGCTCAGGCGTCCGCTTACCGCCATCGCCCTGGTGGGGGCGACGGTGGCGGGGTTCCTCTTTCTCAGCTTTACCCTGCGGGCCATGTTGGGCCTGGGGAATGGATAGGGGAGCTCAAGGCTGAGGGGTACCCCGGTAGTTGATAGTTAGGAGTTAACCATCATGGCCACTAGTCGACGGGTAGAACGGGTGGCCTCCCTGATTAAACGGGAGGTCAGTCAAATGCTGGTGAGTGACATCAAGGATGATCGGGTAGGTTCAGGTATGGTCAGTGTCACCGATGTGGAAGTGTCGGGGGATTTGCAGCATGCCAAGATTTTTGTCAGTATCTATGGCAGTGATGCCGCCAAGGCGGAGACCATGGCGGGCCTGAAGGCCGCCACCGGTTTCGTGCGCAGTGAACTGGGCCAACGCCTGCAACTGCGCCGTACCCCAGAAATCCTGTTCAGGGAGGACCGGTCGGTGGAACGGGGCACCCGGGTGCTCTCCCTGATCAATCAACTCAGTCAGGAACGACAGGCTAGGGAGGGGGAGGCATTGCCCGCCGAGCAGCTAGCCTCGACCGAGGTTGAGCCCTTGGCTCTGGATCCTCAGGGCTGAGGCGTCGTAGTGACAGCGGCCTTACCCCCTATGGAGCGGCTCTCTCTGCTGGCCCAGGTGGCCCAGATGGTAGTGGTGCGTGCCTCCGGCCACCTGTTTGATCACCAGATTCGTTACCCGGCCTGGGAGGCTAACCAGGCTACCCTTAGCCACTACCTGCAGAACCTGGGGGTGGGGGGAGTGATTTTGTTGGGAGGCAGCGCAGCGGAGCTGGGGCTCAGGACCCAGGCCCTGCAGGAGCAGGCCGCCCTACCCCTATTATTGGCGGCGGATATTGAGGAGGGGGTGGGGCAACGGTTTAGTGGGGCCACCCAGTTCCCTCCCCCCATGGCCCTGGCCGCCATCGCCGAGCGGGACTACCCGACGGCCTGCCGTTATGCAGAGGCCATGGGTCGGGTGACCGCCCTTGAGGCCCGGGCCCTTGGCCTTAACTGGCTACTGGCCCCGGTGGTAGACGTCAACAACAATCCCGGCAATCCGGTGATTAATGTGCGGGCCTTTGGGGCTACCCCTGACCGGGTCAGCGCCCTGGCCTCCGCCTTTGTGCGGGGGGCCCGCTGCGAGGCGGTGTTGACCACCGCTAAGCACTTCCCTGGCCACGGGGACACCCGGGTTGACTCCCACCTGCAGCTGCCCCACCTGCCCCACTCCCTAGAGCGCCTACGGCAGGTGGAGTTACCCCCCTTTGAGGCGGCGATCGCCGCCGGGGTGGACGCGGTGATGACCGCTCACCTGCAGATCCCGGCCCTTGACCCCAGCTACCCCGCCACCCTCTCCTACCCCACCCTAACCGGCCTGCTGCGCCAACAGTTGGGCTTTGCCGGCCTGATTGTCACCGATGCCCTGGTAATGGGGGCGATTAGCCAATCCTATAGTCCCGAGGAAGCGGCGGTGCTGGCGGTGGAGGCGGGGGCGGATATGCTACTGATGCCCAGCGACCCCGAGGGGTGCATCCGGGCGGTGGCGGCGGCGGTGAAAACCGGCCGGTTATCCCGGGAGCGAATCCTGGCCTCCCTGGAGCGGATCTGGCGGGCTAAGCGGGTGGCCTTGCCACCGCCATCGGAGTCTGCCACTAGCCATGCCTGGGAGCACCAGCCCCCACCCCCCCTCTGTCTGGATCGCCTGGTCCAGCCTCAGGCCCAGGCGTTAGCCACGGCGATCCTTGAGTCCGCCATGGTCCACCAGGGGCTGGTTCCCCAGGCCTCAGGGGCCAACCCCGGCGATAATCTAATCTGGGTGGATGATGTGCTGGCCTCCCCCTACCTCCATGCCGCCTGTCCCGCCGTTAGCTGGCCCGACCAACACCACTACCGGTTACGGCTGATCGACCAGCGGGGCTGTCAGCAGGGACCCCAGCCTGATCAGCTACGTCCCACCCTGGTGCAGGCCTTCATCCGGGGTAACCCCTTTCGGGGCTCAGCCACCGCCGGCGATCTGCTGTTCACCTGGGTTGATCGGTTGCTAGCGGCCAATCTGCTGCGGGGGGTCGTGATCTATGGCAGCCCCTATGGCCTGGCAGAATTGCGCGATCGCCTACCCCCTGGCCTGCCCTACGGCTTTACCTACGGCCAGATGGAAGTCGCCCAGCAACTACTACTCAACCGGCTGGGCCTGCAGTCCCCTGGCCACCAGGCAGTCGAAAACGCCTTCACCGATTAGGAAGGCCTGAGGTGAAGCGAACCTAGCCATCGGTATAGCCCAGAACCCCTCGGACAGAGTTAATTGGTCAAATTTAGTAATAGGTAGGCGCCGTCGCCCGCCATTAAATCTGACAGCGATCGCAAACACCGTGAACCGTCACTTCGTATCCCCTAATTTGCCAGCGAGAACTTAAGCTGCCTAGATCCAGATGGGCCAGGGCATCCCAGGGAATATCGGCAATCTGACCACAATTCTGACATTGAAAATGGTGATGGGGGGCAACATTAGCGTCATAGCGGCGCACCCCCTCCTCCAGCAACACCTCCCGCACCAGATTTACCTGCCGCAACGCCTGGAGGGAACTATAGACCGTGGCCTGGGAAGAGGTGGGGGCGGCCTGGTTGAGGTCCTTAAGAATATCCTCCGCCGTCGGGTGATCAAATCGGTTCAGCAAATTGGCATAAACGGCAAAACGTTGGGGAGTCACCCGTAAGCCTTTAGCCCTAAGGACTTGAACAATTTGCTCACTCTCTTGATACATGGCCATCAGTGGGGCAGATTAACCCGAAATCACGCTATTGAAGCCAAGGACCAGAACCATGCTGACCGCTCGGATTTTTCCTATACGCTAACACTTTTATACGAGGCCAGAAATAATTTAAGATAAATTAGCAATAATAAGTAATTTTGCTTATTGATCCACTCCTATCTTAGAACTATTCTGAGATAAGCCACTATGGCTAGACGCGCAGTTCCAATAATTGTGATTCGAAGAGGTAAACATGGCTGTTATCGAACACGTCCCTGACGTTGTTTTTAAGACCCGCGTGCGGGATGAGTCTGTAGGCGGTTCTAACCCCTACCGCTGGCAAGATCTGACCACCCAGGATATTTTTGCGGGTAAAAAGGTTGTGGTGTTCTCCCTGCCCGGTGCCTTCACCCCCACCTGCTCTTCCAATCACCTGCCCCGTTACGAAGAACTCTACGATGAGTTCAAGGCCCAAGGTGTAGATCAGATCATTTGCATTTCTGTTAACGACACCTTTGTCATGTTCCAGTGGGGCCAGAAAATTGGCGCTAAAAACGTCTTCCTGCTACCAGACGGCAACGGTGAGTTTACTCGCAAGATGGGGATGTTGGTGGACAAGTCTAATCTGGGCTTCGGTCTGCGTTCCTGGCGCTACTCTATGCTGGTCAATGACAGCAAGATCGAGAAGATCTTTGTGGAGCCTGACTTCGCTGACAACTGTCCCACTGACCCCTTCGAGGTCTCCGATGCCGACACCATGGTGGCTTACCTGAAGGGTACTGAGTCCGCCGGCGTTTCCGAACCCCGTCTCGCCTTTGTAGGCTAGTCCGGCTTTGCTTGCTATAGCCCCGTGATCCGGAGCTATAGCAAGTCAGCCTTCTAAGGTTAACTGTAGCCACCTTCAGGGGCATTGTCTTAACAATGGTGAACAGCAGCTTAGTTTGGCTGAATTTCTGTCACCACCGGCCCACCATCCACCCTGAAGGTCTGATCCCATAACTGCCCCGTCCCCCGCTGACCGGTGAGGTTAAGTCTGGGATTAGCTTGTTGGTAACGCACCTGCCCCAGAGCCGTCAGGCTTTGCTCCTTGACCCGCCAGGTAAGGTGATCGGTGGTCAGGCGAGACTGGTTACGTTCCCCCAGGGCTACCACCTGGCCCTGCAGGGTGACAACCTGCGTCTTTAGATCCATCTGCCCCTGACTACCGGTAACCCGGACCTTTTCCTTGGGGTGAACCACGGTTAGGGGTTGGTTAACCAGGACCTGCTGCTCCACCACCCGCCATTCCATGGCGGTACTGATTAATTGTAGGGGTAGCTCTAGCATATCCATGGTAACGGCCTCCTCCATGGTGACCACCGACTTAGCCAGATCCACCCGACCCCGTCGGCCCTTAACCACGGCAGTGATGGTTTTGTCCTTGAGCTGCTCCACTCGCAAGGGCAAGTTGCTCTGGATTTGCTGCTGTTCCCACAACCAAACTAGTTGATCGGCCTGTAGCTTCAGCCAAGGATCGGTTTTGGGGTCCTTAACGACAGTGTTGGCCACTACCTGGCCCTTCAGTTCCATACGCTTTTGGCGATTGTAGACCCGCGCCTCGGTCGCCGTAGCCCGCATCTGGGGATGGGTACCGGTAATTTGCCGGCGCATAATCAGCACATCCTCCTGGGGCAGCCATTCTAACTCCTGCCCCCGCAACACCGACCCATTGTTGACCCCGGTGGCCACGATATTACCCCGAAGAAATACCCGATCGCCGTTAGCCAGGATTTCCCCCTGATCGGCGGTGACGTTATAGATCACCTGCCCATCCTGGAAAAGCTGACTAATGGGACGGGTCACCATAGCCACCTGTCGGTCTGGGCTGTAGGTGACGGTCTCAGCCTGCAGGCGCCATAACAGCACCCCATTTTCATCGGGTTGCTGGAGGGTAACATCCCGCAGGGTGAGGCCAGCCTCCACGGTTTCCTCCTGATCGGCGGCCGGCTTGACCGGCGGCGGCGTCGACCAGCGGTATACCCCCAGGCCAATCGCCAGGCCGATCACCACCATCGCCCCTAATCGCCAGGCCCTAGCCATCTCAATTTGACCCTAAGCCTCGGCGGACAGGGAGGCGGGGGAACCAAGTTCGGCAATGGGTCGGTAACCATAGGCCGGTTGGGATCCCCGGGGGATTTTGCGAATGTCATCCTTCACCATTTCCAGGTCGATGTAGCGATCGGCCACATTGATCAGGCTATCACTGGTCATGGACCGCAAGCTTACCACCTCAATCCGGGCACCACGGTAACTGGCGGCATCGGCAGCATAGGCCAGATCGCCATCCCCACTCACCACCACGGCAGTGTCGTAGTAATCCACCAGGGCCACCAGATCAACGGCAATTTCCACATCCAGGTTGGCTTTCTTGGAACCATCGGGTAATTGCACCAGGTCCTTGGCGATCACCCGGTAGCCATTGCGGCGCATCCACAGCAAAAAGCCCTGTTGCTTTTCATTGCTGCGATCGACGCCCGTGTAGAAAAAGGAGCGAAACAGGCGGGATCCGGAGGTGAGTTTACAGAGTAATTTGGTGTAGTCAATTTCGATACCCAACTGGAGAGCCGCGTAGAAGAGGTTGGAGCCATCGATAAAAATAGCCACTCGACCGCGGTTGTCCAGGATCTGTTCGGGGGTGAAAATTGTATCTTCGCTAAGCAGGGAATGGGACTCAATCATGGGGATGTAGTAGGGTTGGGTTCTTAAGGTTGGTTTTTTATTAATGAGTAAGGCAGACGGTTAGGCAAGCCTAGGGGGGGGCGCCCCCTTAGGGAGGGGCTAGACCGCCGTCGGCCCCGACTCTAGGCGTTGAAATACCGGCTGGGCTTGACCGAGGGGCTGACCTGGGGGGAGCCCCCCCCAGGCAGCGTGGTCCTTATAGGACAGGATCTGACCAATGGTTTTCTGGTTCAGATCCACGCTAAACCCCAACTGCTGGTAAATGGCCGTACCGATCTGGGGAATAACCGGTGAGAGCAGGTAGGCGGCCAGCCGCGCCGACTCGAGTACGGTATAGAGCACCGCTTCGGTTTCCGCCTGCCGGCCCTGTTTGTAGAGGGTCCAGGGAGCGGCTTCGTCTAGAAACTTGTTGCTGGCCTGGGCCAGGGCCAGAATGGCGGTACAGGCCCGACTAAAAGCTAGCTGGCCATAGGCGGTCTCTACGATCGAGCCCAGTTGCTGGCCTATTGCCTTAAGTTTGTGATCATCGGGGATGGCAGCCCGGTCGATGGCCGGCACCTTACCCCCGCAGTAACGCCCCGCCATATTGAGGGTGCGATTCAGCAGGTTACCCAGATCGTTGGCCAGGTCGGCATTGAGGACATGGATGAAGCGGGTTTCGTTAAAATCCCCATCTTTACCAAACTCGATTTCCTTGAGAAAGTAGTAGCGTACCGCGTCAGCGCCGTAGCGATCCACCAGGACAACGGGGTCGAGGGTGTTGCCCAGGCTTTTACCCATCTTGTGACCATCCTTGGTCAAAAAGCCATGGCCAAACACCTGACTGGGCAGGGGCAGCCCGGCGGACATCAGCATGGCGGGCCAGTAAACGGCATGGAAGCGGAGGATGTCTTTGCCAATCAGGTGGAGGTTAATCGGCCACCACTGGGCGATCGCCCCCGCCAGGCTGGGGGGCTCTGCTGGATCCTGCAGGGCGGTGACGTAGCCCAGCAGGGCATCAAACCAGACGTAGAGGGTGTGATCGGGGTCGTTGGGGACGGGGAAGCCCCACTCCAGGTTGACCCGGGAGATGGAGAAGTCCTGCAGGCCCTGCCTCACAAAGCTAAGCACCTCATTGCGGCGGGTTTCCGGTTGAATAAACTGGGGCTGGTCAGCGTAAAACTGCTCCAGCCGGTCCTGGTAGTTGGATAGGCGGAAGAAATAGTTCTCTTCATCCCGCCATTCCACCGACTTGTTAGTGTGGATGGGGCAACGATGCTCCGGCAGCAGGTCCCGCTCCTCTTTAAATTCTTCGCAGGCAACACAGTACCAACCCTGCTGCTGACCCTTATAGATGTCCCCCCGTTCCCAAACCCGCTGGAAAAATTCCTGGACAATCACAGCGTGGCGGGGATCGGTGGTGCGGCTAAAGCGATCGTAGGCAATGTTTAACTTTTGCCAAAGCTCCACAAAGCCGGCGGCGATCTGGTCGCAGTGGACCTGGGGGTCCACCCCCCGATCCTGGGCGGTGCGCAGGATTTTTTGACCATGCTCGTCGGTGCCGGTGACCAGCAGCACCGGTCGACCGGTGAGGCGATGAAAGCGAGCTAGCACATCGGCGGCAATAGTGGTGTAGGCACTGCCAATGTGGGGCAAGTCGTTGACGTAGTAGAGTGGAGTGGTGAGGGCAAAGGCGGAGCGATCGCCGGGGTCAAAGGTCATAGGAAAAGGCAACTAGGGATCCGACTACATCAGCGCTAACCCTGGGGATAGCCCAGCAAACCAACCAAGGGCAAACCTTTGCGTTCCCCATCCGTTCCATCAGGAAAAGCTCCTATAGCTTTAGCCAGAACGCCTAGGACACGGGTAACCGGCCAAAGCACATACTGAGAGAGGTTCTAGCTGGCCTCCACCCCCTTGCAGGGGCTGGGGCTATACTCGCAAGTCCGGATGACGTGATGACGGCAGTGCCATCAGACCAGGCTTTAGGTCCCTAATCTAACCCCCTAACCTCAACTTTCCAGGAAACAGCCGGGAAGATTTAACCATTGGGCCTTTTATCTCCGCTTGTGGACAAAACTGTCACCCAATTTCTGTTGCAATTCTTTATATTTTGTTACAGTGGTTATTGTCATTTTCGTTAAAGTAGCCTTCGCTAGAACAGTTTTATAAACGTTGGATTGGGATAAGGTTCTATGTTACGTAGCTTGACTGGATTCCAGGCCAACCCGGCAAGTGACTTTGGGGAACGGACAATCAACTCCGTTGTTACCCAGTCCCTGCGCCACCTGTTTTCCCGCAGTGAGTTTATCGATGTGGCGGTGCGGTGCTCACCCCCTAGCAAGTTACTGCAGGGGGTGATCGACAGCTTTCGGATGGAGGGCCGCGGCCTGATGATCCGTAAACAATTTGAGGCCGCTGAGATGATGTTTGAAACCGATGCGGTGGCCATTGATATTGGCGCTCTGCTCGGGGGTAAGGTGCGGTTGCGCCAACCCACCCAGGCGATCGCCCAGGTGGTGTTAACAGAGTCCGCCATCAATCAGGCCTTTCAGGCTGACCTGGTGCGGCAACACCTGGAGAACCTCACCGATGACGCCCTGACCAACCTCTCCGGCGGCGAACCGGTCAGCTTTCGAGACATCCAGCTCACCCTGCACCCCGAGCAGCGGGTCACCATTGCCGCCAAAACCGATCTGCCCAACCGCCAGGATGTGCCGGTGCAACTCACCGCCCAGGTGACGGTGGAAAAACGCCGCCGCATCATCTTTGCTAACCCCGAGTTCCTGGCGGATGGGATTCCTGATACCGTGCGGGGCCTGTCGACGGTGATGACCGAAGGCTTCGCCACTGTGTTAAATCGCATGGTGGATCTGGAGCGGTTTAACCTGGATGGGGTGCTGTTGCGGGTCAATCGCTTGGAAACCCAGGGTAAGCAACTGGTGTTTAGCGGCTACGCCCAGATCGATCATTTCCCCGGCACCCTCTAACCCTGGGTTCCTAAGCCCCCACTGCCTCCTTAGCAGCGTAGAGCACCTCAGCGGTGATCTGGCCAATGCCCTGGTCCCGGGCAAATTTTTCGGTGTTACGCTTCACCTTACCCCGCACAAAACCCGGGATTTTTTGTAACTCCGCCAGGCCATCGGAGCTCCAACCCAGGTCGGCGGTAGCGCTCAGGGTGGAGGTAATGGCCTCCTTAGTGTCGTGGCCGCCAAAGATTTCCAGCAGGTGATCCTCCATGCCCAAGGTAAAGGAGTTGTACACCAGGTCAACAATCTGGTTGGCCCCTTCGTAGCCCATGAAGGGGCGGTAACCCACGGGAAAGTTTTGAATATGGATGGGGGCGGCAATTACTCCGCAGGGGATGTTCAAGCGCTTACCCACGTGCCGCTCCATCTGGGTGCCAAAGATGGCGGCGGGTTCTAACTGGGCAATGCGATCGGCAATCGCCCCGTTGTCATCGCTGATCAATACCTCGTCGCAGTATCCCTCCACCTGGGCCCTGAACCAGTCGGCATCGTACTTACAGTAGGTACCCGCCAGCACCACCCGGATGCCCATCTCCCGAGCCAGAATTTTAGTCATGGCGACGGCATGGGTATTGTCGCCAAAGACCACCGCCCGTTTGCCGGTCAAATTCTGACAGTCAATGGACCGGGAAAACCAGGCTGCCTGGGAGACAAACCGGGTTTGCTCGTCAATTAGGGGTTCGTAGTCCACCGTTGCCCCCTGCTGCTGCAAAAGGGTCTGGATAGCGCGAATACAGCGGGCGGTTTCCACAATCCCCATGGGGGTAATGTCTAGGTAGGGCATGCCCAGCTCCGCCTCCAGGTACTGGGCGGTCATTAACCCGACCTCCCGGTAGGGAACCAGGTTAAACCAGGCCCGTCCCATTTCCTGAATCTGATCTACCCTGGCTCCCTCCGGCATAACCAGGTTGACGGTAATCCCCAACTGGGCCATCAGGGTCCGCAGTTCCCGAGCATCGTGGTTGTTGTGGAAGCCCAGGGTGGTGAGGCCCAGGATATTCACCGAAGGCTGGGGAGTTCTCTCCTGGGGTAAGGCACCCTGCTTGCGGGCCTTTTCGATGTAGAACTGGACGATTTGCTGCAGGGTGCGATCGGCAGCCTGCAGTTCGTTTACCCGATAGTGGTTAACATCCGCCAGCAGCACATCCCCCCTGGCGCTCAGGCTAGCCCGCTGAACAAAGTTTTGCAGGTCTTCCTGGAGGATGCTGGAGGTGCAGGTGGGGGTGAGCACGATCAGGTCCGGGTGCTCCTCCTGGTCCTTGCGAACAATGTTGTCCACCACCTTTTCCTGGGAACCGCGGGCCAGGACGGTGCGATCCACGATACTGGCGGTGACGGGGGTAAAGTCCCGCTCGCGCTCCAGCATCGATCTCATGACATTAAAGTAATCGTCTCCCAGGGGAGCGTGCATGATGGCATGCACGTTCTTAAAGGAACTGGCGATGCGCAGGGTGCCAATGTGGGCGGGACCCGCATACATCCAATAGGCCAGTTTCATACCGTTAGTCTCCTTGGTGGCAGTGGTCAGCGTGAGTTTGCCGAAACACCCTGAACTGGCCAGACCAAGGGAAAACCAAAACTGTACTGGTGCCATTGTCACCGAAACCCACCGGTCCTGTCCTGATCAGCACACCATTCTTTACCTTTAGGAAAAATCCCTGCTTTAAGGGACCAGGAGTCAGAACTCAGAACCCAGGAACGACTGGCCTGGTCACCTTTTGAATCCTGCCTTTGCCCTCTCCCCAAACCCCTCTGCCAAGCTTAGGAGAGGGGCTTTGATCCAACCCGGATCCCCTTCTCCCAGTTTTGGGAGAAGGGGCTGGGGGATGAGGGCCAGAGGACTTTGGGATCTACTGAGGATGGGCAAAGGGCCCTAGTGGTCTAGCCATAGGTATTTAACCAGGCAAAATCTCAATTGACCCCATGGTATTTTCCCTATCCTGGGGAAAAGGGGGTGATAATAAACTTAGTATTACCAGCTCCGCAGGAAGCCCGCTAATGGGGTTCCTTAGTGCCAGTCGCCCCCTTGAACAAGGCTGGTATCGGGGGTTTGCCAGCCCACCATCTTCAGTTATGGCCCCCCTATGACCGCTGAACCCAACTTCGTTCTCGATTTGACCCTGGCCCTGGGGGCGTCTGCCCTGGGGGGGTACCTGGCCCATCGCTTGAAACAACCGGCCCTGTTGGGCTACCTGGTGACCGGGCTAGTGATCGGTCCCTATGGATTTGGCCTGCAAACCGATGTGGAGCAGATCCAGGCCCTGGCGGAGGTGGGCATTGCCTTTCTACTATTTACCCTGGGGGTGGAGTTTTCCCTAGGAGAACTGCAACGGGTACGGGCGATCGCCCTGCTGGGCAGTTTTTTGCAAATTGGCCTCACCACCCTGCTGGTATGTGGCGTGTCCCTCCTATCCGGGTCGGCCACTTCCCTACTCCAGGGGGTTTTTCTAGGCCTGGTGCTATCCCTATCCTCCACGGCGGTGGTGCTCAAAACCCTCACCGATCGGGGGGAAACCAGTACCGTTCACGGTCAGGTGATGTTGGCCCTGCTGATTGCCCAAGACCTGGCCCTGGGTCTGATGATGGCCATTTTGCCGGTGCTTAACCAGCCCGATGCCCTGGGGCCGGCCCTGGCCCTGGCCACCCTAAAAATCCTGCTATTTCTGGGTGGGGCCCTGGTGCTGGGGCGCTGGGTGGTACCCCGCTTAATGCAGCAAATTGCCGCCACTGAAAGCAATGAACTGTTTTTGCTGACGGTGGTGGCCTTTTGTCTGGGGGTGGCCTGGGTCACCTCCCAATTGGGCCTCTCCATCGCCATGGGGGCCTTTGTGGCAGGACTGATGATCTCCGAAATTGACTATGCTGATCAGGCCCTGGGTAAGATTTTGCCCCTGCGAGATACCTTTGCCTGCCTGTTTTTCGCCTCGATTGGCATGTTGATCGATCCCAGCCTGTTGTGGAGCAACCTGGACCACATTCTGGAGTTGGTCACCCTGATCATGGTGGGCAAGGCCCTGGTGATTTTGCCCATCGTCCTGAGCTTCGGCTATTCCCTCAAGACCGCCCTGAAAACCAGCTTTGGCCTTAACCAGATCGGTGAATTTTCCTTCGTCCTGGCCCTGGTGGGGCTGGAGATGGAGTTGATTTCTCCCCAGCGGTATTCCCTGCTGCTGGGCACCATCGCCATTTCCCTGATGCTGACCCCCCTCTGGATCAACCTGGCCCCCCGGGTGTTGGACTGGCTACACCACTGGCCCCTGCTCAAAAACTACGTCAAGTCTACCCAAGAACCCCAGCTGCTGTCAGTACCCGAAGGTATAAGGGATCACGTGATCGTGGCGGGCTACGGGCGGGTGGGGGAAGTCCTGGTGAATATTCTGCTCAGTCGAGGCTACCCAGTGTTGGTGGTGGAAAATAGTGAAACAGCGGTGCAGCGGCTGCGTAATCGCCACGCGCCGCTGGTGCAGATTCCCTTCATCTATGGGGATGCCGACAGCGAGTTAGTACTGGAAAAGACTCGCCTCGAAAACGCTAAGGCCCTGGCCATTACCCTGCCCGACCCTGCCAGTACCCGCCTGTTACTGCAGCGAGCTCTGGTTAGGGCACCCCACCTGGACATCATCGCCCGATCCCAAAGTAACGAGGAGATTGACGTCCTCACCCAGTTGGGGGCCAGGGAGGTGGTGCAACCAGAGTTTGAGGCCGCCCTCGAACTGGGCTCCCACCTGCTCCATACCCTGGGGGAAAAAACCCTGGAAGTTCAATCTGCACTGGAATGGATTCGGCAGGACTGCTACCGTAGTATCCGTCCCCTGCCCCAGGTGGGGGAAAGCTAGGCTAGTAAGATGTGGTGGTTACGGAGATCAAATCAACTATGGCGGTTCCCCTGATTCAAGTCGATGCCTTTACCGACCAGGCCTACGGCGGCAACCCAGCGGCGGTTTGCCCCCTGCCGGGCCCCTGCCCTGAGGACTGGATGCAGCGGGTAGCCAGGGAAATGAATCTGTCGGAAACGGCCTTCTTCTATCCCGAAGCCGATGGCTACCGGCTACGCTGGTTTACCCCCACCACCGAGGTGGATCTCTGTGGCCATGCCACCCTGGCCACGGCCCATGTACTCTGGAGTGAGGGTTACCTGGCGGAGCACCTCCAGGCCCGCTTCTATACCCATAGTGGGGTGCTAACGGCCCGCCGTCAGGAACACTGGATTGAGCTGAACTTCCCTACCAACCCCTCCCACCCCATTGCCCTGCCAGCGGGGCTGGAGGAAGCCCTGGGGGTGACGCCGATCGCGGTGGTAGAAAACTCCCTGGGTTACCTGGTGGAGCTGGAGTCCGCCGATCTGGTGCAGCAGTTAAACCCCAACTTTAGGGCCCTCAAGGCTTTGCCTGTGGCCGGGGTGACCGTCACCAGCCAGGCCAGCGCTCCCTACGATTTTATCTCCCGCTTCTTTGCCCCCAACCTGGGGATTAACGAAGACCCGGCCACCGGGTCCTCCCATTGTTGTCTCAGCCCCTACTGGCGCGATCGCCTGCATAAAACCACCTTCCTGGCCTATCAGGCCTCCCCCCGGGGGGGAGTTATAAAACTGGAGGATGAGGGCGATCGCATTCGCCTCAGCGGTCAAGCGATCACCGTCCTCAAGGGTGAGCTTTTACACTAGACTTACGATCTAGCCCTCGGTCCCCGTGACCCCCACCGATTCTACGCCCTATGGCCACCCCCTCCCCTGCTGGTTCCCCGCCCCCCGATCCCCTGCCAAGCTGTTCAGTGCAGATCCGCCACTTGAACCACTTTTTCGGCCAGGGGGATCTACGCAAGCAGGTACTCTACGACATCAACCTGGATCTACACCAGGGGGAAATTGCGATTATGACGGGCCCCTCGGGCTCCGGTAAAACCACCCTGCTAACCTTGATTGGGGCGCTGCGATCGGTGCACCAGGGCAGTCTCCAGGTTCTGGGGCAGGAGCTCACCGGCTTAACCCCGCGGCAGCTAGTGCAGGTGCGACGACAAATTGGGTTTATTTTCCAAGCCCACAACCTGTTTGAATCCCTAACGGCGGTTCAAAATGTGGAAATGGCGGTGGAGCTCAGCGGTAACCTCAAGGCCAAACGGCAGCGGGCGGCCGCCATGCTGGCCCAGGTGGGGTTAGGAGATCGGGCTGACTATAGGCCAGCGGCCCTCTCCGGCGGGCAGAAACAGCGGGTGGCCATTGCCCGAGCCCTGGTTAATCACCCCCGTTTAATCCTGGCGGACGAGCCCACCGCCGCCCTGGATAAGGTGTCAGGGCGGGATGTGGTAACCCTAATGCAGCAGCTAGCCCAGCAGGAGCACTGCACCATCCTAATGGTTACCCATGACAACCGCATTCTGGATGTGGCCCATCGCTTGATTAACCTGGTGGATGGTCGCCTCGAGTCAGACACCAAGCCCCAGGCCTTCGTGGCCAGCCATACCCAGGCAGTGGATGGTGGGGTGGTGGTGATGTAGGCCAAGCCGGCGCCATCACGCCGGACAAAGCCGCTACCGTAACTCCGGCGGTAGGGGACTGGGACGCACGGTGATGGTTTTCATCTGTTGGTCACGCCGCACCTGAATATCCAGAGCAACGCCGATTTGGGTCGACTCCATCAAGGTCTGTACCTGGCTGGGGGTAGTGACCGGTTCACCCCGGATCGCCTGCATCACATCCCCCACCTTTAACCCAGCCGATTCCGCCGGACTGCCCGGCAGCACCTGGACAATCAGGACACCGCTGGTGTCCGGGAGCAGGTTTAGTCCCTGGGTCTGGTTGAGCTCGGCGATGATGTCTGGGGTTAACTCCAGCATTTGAATACCCAGGTAGGGATGTTGCACCTGGCCGGTGGCAAATAGTTGGTCCGCAATCCGCTTGGCAGTTTCGATGGGGATGGCAAAGCCCAGGCCCTGGGCGTTGGCGCGGATGGCGGTATTCATGCCGATCACCTCCCCCCGATCGTTGAGCAAGGGACCGCCGGAATTCCCAGGGTTGATGGCCGCGTCGGTTTGGATAAATTGCACCCGCTTATCCGGAATCCCCACTTCGTTGCTGGTGCGGCCCAGGGCACTAATAATGCCAGCGGTGACGGTGTTATCCAGACCCAGGGGATTGCCGATGGCGATCGCCCACTGCCCTGGCGCCAGGTTATCCGTACTGCCCAACCGCACCACCGGTAGATCGGTAGCCTCAATCTTCACCACCGCCACGTCAGTGACGGAGTCCACCCCCACCACCTTGCCAGGGAAGCTCCGACCATCCCGCAGGGTTACCTGCACCGTCTTAACCCCCTCCACCACGTGGGCATTGGTGAGAATTTGACCATCAGCATTGAGAATAAAGCCGGAGCCGGTACCCTGCTGAACCCGATCTGGGCCCAAATCCGGGGGAATTTGATCCCCAAAAAACCGGCGGAAAAAGGGGTTACTGAAAGCGTCAGGGCCAATCCGGGATACCGATCTCTCCGCATCAATCCGCACCACCGCCGGCCCGACCTGTTGCACCGCCACCGCAATAAAATTCAGGCTGGGTGTCACCGGTGCTGGCACCATGGTGGGTCGGGGCTCCAGCACCTGGGCCGCAGCCTCTATCCCGGTCGATTTCTGCTCCTCCAACCATAGGGAGCGATGCCAGTACTGATGGGCCCACCAGCCCCCACCACCGCCCACCAGCAGGGCTGCCACCAGCCATCCCAATTGTTTCTGCAGCACCTTCATAGTTAACAATCCCGACGATGAGCAACGACTATTGACCCTGGGGGCCAGGGTTAGGCCCCTCCCCCTCCCTCAGCAGATCAAACCCTTCGACAACCAACCTGCCCCATCCTCAGGATTGTAACGGTATTTTAACGACCCCGGGCCAGCCTCAGATCTTCACTTTAACAAGAACCCCAGAGGAATCGGGGCTGGGACTATGAGCACTATCCCCCTTGCCATGGCGAGATATTCCTACCTCGTCATTGGGCCGAGGTTGGGGTTTCCGGGTTACAGTGAGCAATAGCTGGAAACAGCAATCAATGGTCCACCTCAATTCCACTCAATGCCATGGCTGAACATACGGGGCAGATTTTACTGGTTGACGATGAACCCGGCCTACGGGAAGCGGTGCAAGCCTATCTGGAGGATAGCGGTTTTATCGTCAGAACCGCCAGCAATGCCCAGGAGGGCTGGACCCTACTGCAACAGGAAATCCCTGACGTGCTGATCTCTGACATTATGATGCCCCAGGTAGACGGCCACACCTTCCTAGCCCAGGTACGGGAAGACATCCGCTTTAAGGGCCTACCGGTGGTATTCTTGACCGCCCGGGGTATGACCAAGGACCGGATTCAAGGTTATCAGTCCGGTTGTGATGCCTACCTGCCCAAACCCTTTGACCCGGAGGAGTTAGTGGCGGTGGTGGGTAACTTAATTGAACGGCGGGCGGCCCAGACTCCAGAGGCGGGTGAGATCCCCGACATTGCGGTGATGGCTCGCCAAATTGAAGAAATTAAGGCTATGCTGAGCCAGAAAGGAGGCATAGCTAAAATAACCTCCGATCTGCGTATCGACCTGACCCCCCGAGAACAAAGTGTGCTCGATCTGGTGGCGGAGGGGCTGATGAATAAGGAAATTGCCAGTCGCCTGGACACTAGCGTCCGCAACGTGGAAAAGTACGTCAGCCGCCTGTTCAGTAAAACCGGCACCAACAGCCGTACTGAGCTAGTACGTTTTGCCCTGGAACATGGCCTGGTGAACTAGGTTCTGCCCTTAGGAGATCTTGATTAACAACTGCGGCGGTATTAGTCAACCCAGCCAATATCGGCATCAGAGAGCATGGAATTGGATTGGCCCCCCAGGGGTACCTGGGCAGGAACCCCCCGTACGTAGCCAGGCTGGCTGGGCGGGGAGGCAGGAGGACGGGGCACAATATCCACTCCTGATCGGCTGGTCCGGGGGGGAGCGACCGGCGCAGCGGCGGGAGTATTCACCTTGCTCAGGCCCAGAATGGTTTGCTTCGCATCTCGCAACTCCGCCTGGGACTTATCCAGACTATCCTTTAGTTCAAACAGACGGGCTTGCTGTACCTCTAGGTCGGATTGCAGTCCTTTGACGGTTTTCTCCAGGGTAGCCTTAGCGGCCTCTGAGGCCGCTAAGGCGGCTTCTAATTCTAGGATTCGAGGGTCGGCGGGCTTGACAGCAGGGGCCTCAGCCTCCACTGCAGGCTGAGGCGTCGTCACGGTTTTTGGCGATGGAGCCGGCCCAACGGCTTCTGTTTCATCCGTAGCACTCTGCAGGGCGGCAGCAGAACCCCGACGACGAGACAGGGAACGGCGGCTAGCCGGTACCGCCTCAGGGGGAGGGCCAGGATCGGGCGGAGAGTCAGGGGACTGGGAGGAGTCGGTCTTACTGACTTCTTCCTTAAGCAGGTCGGAGAGGCGTTTCTTGGTCATAGGTTTCTCCAGTCTTGCTGTAACTCTTCGGCAACTCGGTAGTAATCAGAACAAGCTTCCTGGGCATTTTGTCCACGCCACTGCAAGACCGGAACCCCCTCTAGGGCGGCTCGTTCATGGGCTTTGTAGGTGCGAATAAAGGCACTACAGGCTGGAATATTTAACTCCAGCAGGGTTCTTTGGGCCTCCATGGCTTCCCCCAGGCTGCGCGAGTCCACCTTGGTTAACAATACCCGATGGCGGACCCCCTGAGGGGATACGGCGGTGTGAACCGTGGTAATTAGGGCAGCCAGGTCCATAGGAGCAGGGGGGGTAGGCAACAGCACGTAGTCCGCCACCGGCACCACCATGGCCAGAGCCTGGGAATCCAGGGCCGGCGGGGTGTCAACGATCACCAGGCTGTATTGATGGAGTTGATGCAGGCGCCCCAGATCGGCGGGGTTATTGGCGCGGCTAACAACAAACTTAAGATTTTCAGGGCTCCGTCCCGTCCACCATAGGGCAGAACCCTGGGGGTCGGCATCCACCAGCAGGACGGACTGGGTTTCACTAAAAACAGCAGCCAGATTAACCGCGGTTGTGGTTTTACCCACCCCACCTTTGCCGTTTAGAACCACCAATACCCGGGGTTGTCCTGGGGATGGAGCCAATGTCTTACCCTCCCGGGAAATTTTCTATACTTAACTTAATCACTTAGCTTAATTCAATGGTAGTGGAAGTCGGCCACAACCGATCGCTCTGCTGCCCTGGCTCTAGCTGGGGGAACTCACCAACAAATTGCACCTCGGGCTGGAGTTGGAGGGACCACCGCTGCCACACCTCGGACTGGACCTGATGAATCAGGCGGTGAATATCCGCCGCCGTTGCCCCGCCTAAATTAAGAATAAAGTTGGCATGGCGCTCAGCCACCTGGGCATTACCCAGCCGGTAACCCTTCAGGCCAGCTTGCTCAATCAGCCAACCGGCACTGTGGGGCAGGGGATTGCGAAATACACTACCGCAACTGGGGTAATCGTAGGGTTGGGTGGCGCGGCGCTGGTTAAGTCCAGCCAGGGTATCCGCCATCACTATCGCTGGGTCGTGGCCAGGCTCAAGCTGAAAGGTGGCCTCCAGGACTACCTTACCGCTCCCCTGGAGACAGGAGGTACGGTAGGCAAAGGCCAGATCAGTGGGGTTGAGTTCCCTCACCTGCTGGTTGCGATCGAGAACGGTGGTGGAAACCAGGCGATCGGCGGTGCAACCCCCATGGGCACCGGCGTTCATCACCACCGCCCCCCCCACCGTGCCGGGGATCCCGACCGCCCATTCCAGCCCTCGCCAACCCCGTTTAGCCACTTTCCAGGCCAGGGTGGGCAGAGGTTCCCCCGCCGCCACCCGCACCTGCCCCGCCGCCATATCAAACTGGCTTTGCCGCCAGTGTCGAGTACAGATCACCAGGCCGGGGATGCCGCGATCGCTGATCAATACATTAGAGCCCGCCCCTAAAATGGTGACAGAGATCGCCTCAGCTTTGGCCCAGGCCAAAAGCTGGTCAAAATCCTCCCGTCGCCGCGGTGTCCCTAACCAATCCGCCGCACCCCCCACCCGCCAGGTGGTGAACTTTTGTAGAGAGACTTGGGGACTCAGGCAGGGAATCAAAGGGGATTTTACGGAGGTTAGGGGCATAACACCACTCTACAGGAGGAAGTCCTCCACCTTAGCAAGCTTCCTGCAGGGAGGAGACCTCCACCTTGGCGTAATACTCCATCACCTGGGGAATAATTTGGTTGAGATTACCCGCCCCCATGAACAACACCAGATCGCCCGGGCGCAGATGGCTGGTAAGGGTGGCTTGCACATCTTCCAGGCTGGGACGGTAGAGTACCCGGCCGTGGTGACCCGCCACCGCCACCGCCACCTGCTCACCAGAAATCCCGTAGATATTAGCTTCGCCAGCGCTATAGATATCGGCCAAAATCACCTGATCAGCATCCCCAAAGGCAGCGCCAAAGTCCTCCAGAAGGGCTGCCGTGCGGCTAAACCGATGGGGCTGAAACACCGCTACCACCCGACCCTGACGCCCGGATCGCCCCCCATCTATCCCATTATCACTGAGGTCATCGGCCTGGCCCTGACGGAGCTGGGCCGCCGCCAGAGTAGCCCGAATCTCACTGGGGTGGTGGGCGTAGTCATCGACGAATTGAATGCCGGCGTAATTACCACGACACTCAAACCGCCGGCGGGCCCCAACAAACTGACTCAGGGCAGCAGCAATGGTGGCGAAGTCAAGACCCAGGTGACGCCCCACCGCTACCGCCGCCAGCGCATTGCTGAGATTATGGTGCCCCAGCAAGGTTAGGTGGAGTTGCCCCAGGCACTCTCCCCGCTCCCACACCATGGCGCTGGTGCCGGTAGGGCTAAAGCCGATTTCCGTCGGATAGTAGGTGGCGCCGGACTGGGGATCCAGGCTATAGGTGATGGCAGGGTTAAGGTTAGCGCGGATTACCTCACAATCAAGGCTGGCCAGCAGGGTTTGGCACTGGCCCTGAAAGGTTTTAAAGATGCTGACCACCTGCTCAAGGTCCTGGTAATGATCGGTGTGATCCAGTTCGATGTTGGTGACAATGCCGATCGCCGCTGACAATTTAGCCAGGGTACCGTCGGACTCATCCGCCTCCGCCACCAGGTAAGGCCCCTGGCCTAGGCGGGCATTGCCATCCCAGCTGGTAACCTCACCCCCTACCACAATGCTGGGGTCCAGACCAGCCTGCAGTAATAGATGGCCAACCATGCTGCTGGTGGTGGTCTTACCGTGGGTACCGGCCACCGCAATACTCTGGTATCGGGTAATCAGGGCCGCCAGCAGATCGGATCGGTGGAAAATGGGACACCCGGTGGCCAGGGCGGCCTGGTACTCCAAGTTGCCATCGGCGATCGCCGTCGAGCAAATCACCTGGGGGGTGTTGCAGTTAGCCCCCAGGTTAGGAGACTCGACCTTGTTCGTTTGATGGGAAAAATAGTTAAGGTTGTCCGCCTCCTGTTGCCAGAAAATGTGGGCTCCAGCCTCCTGTAATCGGTGGGTAATATGGCTGAGACGCAGGTCAGAGCCAGATACCGGTAGTTTTTTCTTGGTGAGGATGTAGGCCAGGGCCGACATACCAATGCCGCCAATCCCAATGAAATGAAATGGCCTGCCTTCGAAATCTATCAAATTCGGCATTAGTTTACTCCTTAAACACCACATCACCCGATCACCCCGGATATCAGGGGTAATCATAGCAAGAATTGTTAATTTAGCCTAAGCTAGAGCGGGCGGCACTGGAGGTCTGCGTAAGCTATTCGTTGGATCCCTGACCAGAAGTCATGAATTCTTGCCTAGTCTGCCCCTGGGTAACCCGCAAGCAAGTGACCTATCAACAACCTATGTACAGGACAACCTGGCGAATCAGGCAGAATCTTGATCCATAGACTAGAGCGATGCCCTAGGAATGAGCTTTCTAAATCACTACCACAGGGGCATGACCACAGGGGTTTAACATAATCACAACAGAGGAAGGCGAGAGATCCTCATTTACCCCCACCCAGGGATAGGAGCATTGAGGTGAACACCCGATTTCCTCCCGGATTAAATACCTCCATCGATAGAAAGATTTTATACAGCTCAGGCATGCTAAGCATAAATACTTATAATTAGCCTGGAAAAATGGAATTTAAAGACCCCGTGCATCATTCTGATGGTTACCATAGGTTAAACCCGAGGACCCAGACCGTAGCACAGACGTCTTTCTGTTTAAGGCGCTTATAGGTGGCTATTAAAGTTGATCATCCTTTGGGATATGATGGTGAATGTCTAAGAATACATACCTAGACTGAAAGCAGAGGGTTAAACGCAGTGATTAGAGTAGCCATTAATGGGTTTGGCCGCATTGGGCGGAACTTCCTACGGTGCTGGTTAACACGTAGTAATAGTCAACTGGAGGTGGTGGCCATCAATGATACCTCCGATCCTAAAACCAATTCCCATCTGCTCAAGTACGACTCCATGCTGGGTCGGCTGGACGCGGATATTAGTTACACCGATGACACCCTGGTGGTGAACGGTAAAACCATCAAGTGCTACTCCGATCGCAACCCCAACAACCTACCCTGGGCCGCCTGGGAAATTGATTTGATCATTGAATCCACCGGGGTCTTTGTTAGTGCTGAAGGGGCTTCTCGCCACATCGAAGCAGGTGCTAAGAAGGTCCTGATTACTGCCCCCGGCAAGGGTAGCAACATTGGTACCTACGTGATCGGTGTTAACGACGGCGACTATCGCCACGACCAGTACGACGTGGTTAGTAACGCCAGCTGCACCACCAACTGTCTGGCCCCGGTGGTAAAGGTGCTGCACGAAAACTTCGGCATCATTAAGGGTACGATGACCACCACCCACAGCTACACCGGTGACCAGCGCCTTCTCGATGCCAGCCACCGTGACCTGCGTCGGGCTCGGGCCGCCGCCCTAAACATTGTTCCCACCACCACCGGCGCCGCCCAGGCTGTGGCCCTGGTGATTCCAGAAATGGCGGGCAAGCTTAACGGTATTGCCCTGCGGGTGCCCACCCCTAACGTTTCCGTGGTGGACCTGGTAGCTCAGGTGGAGAAACCCACCATTGCTGAGCAGGTAAATATAGCCCTCAAGGCTGCAGCGGAGGGTCCCATGAAGGGTATTCTAGCCTACAGCGACCTGCCCCTAGTCTCCATTGACTACCGTAAGACCGATGAATCCTCCATTGTTGACTCCAGCCTGACCATGGTGATGGGGGGCGACATGGTGAAGGTGGTGGCCTGGTACGATAACGAGTGGGGCTACAGCCAGCGAGTGGTTGATTTGGCCGAGTTGGTGGCCGCCAAGTGGCAGTAGGTAGTCCTTCCTAGGAAAATACCTTAATTTCTTTAACAGTATTCCCTATCCCAGGTGGTTGGCTCCGCCTGGGATACTTTTTACGCCCCAACCCACGGATCCTAAAGAAAAACGGTGAAGGTAGGAATGACCATCCCTGTCATGGTTTACTCAAACTGTTCACCGTTAACCCTTGGGGATACCCATGACCCACCCAGCCCCTACCCCCGAACATGCACGCTTAGAGGATAGTCGTTCTGGTCAGGCCCACTGGAAACAGTGGGGGCCTTACCTGAGCGAACGGCAGTGGGGAACGGTGCGGGAGGATTATTCTACCGATGGCAATGCCTGGGCCTATTTTTCCCACGATCAAGCCCGCTCCCGGGCTTACCGCTGGGGGGAAGACGGCCTGGGGGGGATTAGCGACAGCAACAACCTGCTCTGCTTCGCCCTGGTCCTTTGGAATGGCCAGGACAGGATTCTCAAGGAACGCCTGTTTGGCCTCACCAACAGTGAAGGCAACCACGGAGAAGACGTGAAGGAGTACTACTTTTATCTGGATAGTACCCCCACCCACTCCTACATGAAGTATCTCTACAAGTATCCCCAAGCAGCCTTTCCCTACGAAGACCTGGTCAAGACTAACCAGGGCCGCAGTAAGGAGGAGCTGGAGTACGAGCTCCTGGATACGGGGATTTTTGACGATAACCGCTATTTTGACGTGTTTGTGGAGTATGCGAAGGCCTCACCCACCGATGTGCTGATTCAGGTGACGGTGGCCAACCGGGGGCCAGAGGCTGCTCCCCTCCATCTTCTGCCGACCCTCTGGTTTCGCAATACCTGGTCCTGGCCGGATAGCGGCTCAAAACCAGTGCTAGAAGGGCGACAGGCCGAGGGAGTAGGGGTGGTCTACGCCTACCAGACCAATCCGGTGCTAAGCCCTAAATTAGAGCCCTACTACTTATATTGTGAGGGAGAGGTGCCGCTGCTGTTTACGGAGAATGAAACCAATCAGGAACGTCTGTTTGGTTCCCCCAACCCCAGCCCCTACGTTAAGGATGGCATTAATAACTATGTGGTGATGGGGCAGACAGAGGCTGTGAATCCTCAGCAACGGGGTACGAAGGTGGCCCCCCACTATCGGTTGACGGTGGCGGCGGGGGAAACCCAGGTGATTCGCCTGCGGCTCTGCGCCGCTGGGGCGCACCTCCTAGCCAATCCCTTCGAGGACTTTAAAGCGGTGCTGGGCGATCGCCGTCAGGAAGCCGATCAATTCTACGCCGCTATCATCCCTGAGCGCATCCAGGCCAATGCCGATCAAACCAACGTGATGCGGCAGGCCCTGGCCGGCATGCTCTGGTCCAAACAATACTTCTACTACGACCTGGAGCAATGGTTGGACGAGCACGGCGTTACCCCCTGGATGGGGTCGGGCCAGAAGAAACATGTGCGCAACAGCGACTGGTTCCACATGTCCACCGACGATGTCATTTCCATGCCCGATAAGTGGGAATATCCCTGGTTTGCCGCCTGGGACCTGGCCTTCCATATGCTACCCCTCAGCCTGGTGGATCAGGACTTCGCCAAGGACCAACTGATGTTGATGCTGCGGGAGGACTATCTCCACCCCAATGGTCAAATTCCCGCCTACGAATGGAACTTTGGCGATGTTAACCCACCGGTCCACGCCTGGGCCACCTGGGAAATCTACATCCTTGATCGGGACCGCAACGATGGCCAGGGGGATTTAGACTTCCTGAAGTACGCCTTCTCCAAGCTACTGATCAACTTTACCTGGTGGGTTAACCGCAAGGATGAGGGGGGCAACAACGTCTTTGAAGGGGGCTTTTTGGGGTTAGACAACATCGGTGTGTTTGACCGCAGCTCCCCCCTACCCACCGGCGGGTTACTGGAGCAGGCCGATGGTACCGCCTGGATGGTGTTTTTCAGCCAGCGCATGCTGCAGATTGCGGTGGAGTTGGCCCTCCACGACCCCCTCTACGAAGACCTGGCCATTAAATTTCTGGAGCACACCCTGTGGATCGCCGGTGCCATGGACCGCATCGGCGATAACCAGGATGAGCTGTGGGACGAGGAGGATGGCTTTTACTACGATGTGCTGCGATTGCCCGATGGCACGGCGGTACGGCTGAAGGTGCGATCCATGGTGGGGCTACTGCCCCTGATGGCGGTAACGGTGTTCCCGGGGGATGTGTTTAAAAAACTGCCGAGGTTTACCGAACGGGCTCACCTGTTCCTCAAGCGTCATCCGGAACTCACCGAGGGCACCCACCTACCCAGCCAGCCAGGCTTTAACGGCCGGTTGATGCTGGCCACCGTCAACGAAGCCAAGTTACGCCGGATCCTCAGCCGGATGCTGGACGAAAACGAATTTCTCAGTGACTATGGCATTCGGGCCCTGTCCCGGTATCACCTGGAGCACCCCTACTCGTTCCACCATGCTGGGCAGGAATACCAGGTGCAGTACCTGCCGGGGGATTCCAATACCGGTATGTTTGGCGGCAACTCCAACTGGCGAGGGCCGATCTGGATGCCGGTCAACTTCCTGTTGGTACGGGCTCTGTTGATGCTGTACGGCTATTATGGTGATGACTTCACCATCGAGTACCCCACCGGTTCCGGTCAAACCATCACCCTGTTTGATGTGGCCCAGGATATTGCCACCCGCCTCAGCCGCCTGTTTCTGCGGGATGGGTTGGGCTGTCGCCCCGTCTATGGTCAGGCGGAAACCTTTCAATCTGACCCCCACTGGCGAGATTTGATCCTGTTCTACGAGTACTTCCATGGGGATAACGGAGCCGGCATCGGCGCTAGCCACCAAACCGGCTGGACTGGTTGTATCGCCAGTTTGATCCACGCCCTCGGCATCCTCACTAAGGAATCCCTGCAACAGCGGCAGCGCGTCTCCGATCTCTCCACCTACCGGTAGCCTGGTGTGCTATACCGGCAGGCCCTGTAAACAGTGGATCGCCTCCAGCATCCCCCGGGCCTTATTCAAGGTCTCCTGATACTCCCGCTCGGGGACCGAGTCCGCCACTAGGCCAGCCCCCGCCTGCACGCTAACCCGGTACCCCCCCTGGGGCTGGGGTTGCACCACCATGGTGCGAATGGTGATGGCGGTGTTAAGTTGGCCCTCAAAGTCGTAGTAGCCATAAACCCCTGAGTAGGGCCCCCGACGGCAGGGTTCCAGGTCGTGGATAATTTGCATGGCGCGAATCTTCGGGGCGCCGCTGACAGTGCCGGCGGGGAAGCAGGCCTTCAGCAGATCCCAGGCGGTTTTGTCGGGCTGCAGCTGACCCACCACATTACTGACAATATGCATCACATGGGAGTAGCGCTCCACCACCATCAGTTGATCCACCTCGACCGTACCGCTGAGGCACACTCGCCCCAGGTCGTTGCGGCCTAAATCCACCAGCATGACGTGTTCAGCAATTTCCTTGGGGTCCGAGAGCAGATCGGCCTCCAGGGCCTGGTCTTGCTGGGGGGTTTTGCCCCGGGGTCGGGTGCCGGCAATCGGTCTAACCGTCGCCAGGCGAGGGAAGTCGGGCCCATCACTGAGGGTTGCCTTAACCATCACCTCTGGACTGGACCCGATAATCTGCCAGTCGTAGAACTGGAAATAGGCCATGTAGGGGGAGGGGTTGATCTGGCGAAGGGAACGATAGAGATCAAAGGGTTCCCCCCCGTACTCGGTGGTCAGGCGCTGGGAAATCACCACCTGGAAGATGTCACCCGCTTGAATGTGGGCTTTGGCCTGCTCAACACTGGCACAAAACTCAGCCTGACTGCGGTTGCTGGTGTAGGCCAGGGGCTGGCGGGCCGGGCGACCAGGGGGTATCCAGGGCAGCCGTTGTAACTCAGAGGGCAGGGGCAGGGTGAGCTTGTGGACCAGTTGCCGCACTCGGTCGCAGGCCTCCTCGTAGGCCGCCCGCCGATCCACCTGGGGGGCCCGCAGGTCAGCGTAGGCAATGGCCCAGACCTTACGCTGTACCTGATCAAAAATTAGCAAACTATCCACCTGCATCCAGAGACCATCGGGCAGATCCTCCGGGGTGGGGGGATAGATGGGCACCGTGGGCTCAATCCAGTGGATCAGCTCGTATCCCCAAAAGCCAAATAGTCCCCCAATCCCCGCCGGCAGGGTCGGTAGCTTGACCGGATGGTAGGGCCTTAAACAGTCTGCCAGAATAGTAAAGGGGTTACCCCTAAACCGGTCTACCCGGCCATCCCGATGGGTTTGGCTGGAGGTCTCGCCGCGACTCTCCACCACCCAGAGGGGATCACAACCCAAAAAGCTATAGCGTCCCAGGGTTTCTCCCCCCTCCACCGACTCCAGCAAAAAGCTGTAGGGTTGCCCGGCACAGACCTTATACCAGGCTGAAACGGGGGTGTCTAAATCCGCCAGCCACTCCTGGTAAACCGGCACAAAGTTACCCTGGCTGGCGTAGGCTTGAAACTCATCGAAGGCGGGGCAAATCATGGCGGAACTCTGCAGGGCCAGGGGGCGATCGGGCAATAAAAAGGGCATAGCCTGGCTATGCCCTTAACAGATTAGCGTAGATGCTTGGGAAAAAGAGAACAATAACCAATGGACAGAATCGCAGGCCCAGCCTGGTCAACCCCAGCGTTAGACCTCGTAGGTGGTCTTGCCGCTAAACTTCACCGTAGCGGGGTTAGGGTTGGAGCCGATGTTACGGGGAACACTGCCCACAGCCTCCCGACCCGCGTTGACCTTAGCGGGGAAGACCCCATCCGCCGGGTGCAGATACTGGATTTCACCACTGGGGTAAATGCGGTAGATTTTGTAATCTTCAATCTTGGGCTTAAACTTGGTGCGCAGTTGGCTGCCAAGGGCCAGGCATTGTTCTTTGCGGGCCAGGTAAAGCAGGTTTTCCCCCTCATTCATAATGGCTGCCCCACCGGTGGGCATTTCAAAAACCTGTTGCTTAGAGCTGGTCCAGGTAATGGCGTACTTTTCTTCAACGTCGGCTTTGGTGAGAAGGCCGCCGGTGCTGCCTCCGAAAATCGGTGTTTGACCTGTCAGGGTTTCAGTCATGAATTCCTATCTCTCAACCGTTTGTTGGGCATCCTATCATCGCGGGTGGGACCAGTAATACCAATTGTTGAGGAAGTGTAACAGTTCTTTGTAGTTGGCCACGGAGGCCGCCCCTAGTCGGACCCATGGGCCGCCTCCAACAGCCAATGGTACCAGCTCTCCAGGCCCTCCCCGGTGGTAGCAGATAGGGGATAGACCTGCAGATCGGGGTTGATCTGGCGGGCATAGGCGAGGCAGCGGTCCATATCGAAGTTGACGTAGGGCAGCAGGTCGATCTTGTTAATCAGCAGCAGGGTACTGGCCTGGAACATATGGGGGTATTTCAGGGGTTTATCCTCCCCCTCGGTCACCGACAGAATGGTGATCTTGGCCCGTTCCCCCAGGTCAAAGAGGGCGGGGCAGACCAGATTGCCCACATTCTCAATCATCAACACGGAATGGGCAGGAGGGTTGAGGGCCTGCAGACCCCGGCGCACCATGGCCGCCTCCAGGTGGCAACCGGTGCCCGTATTCACCTGCACCACTGAACAGCCCGTGGCCCGCACCCGATCGCCATCCTGGGCGGTGGCCTGGTCCCCCTCGATCACGGTGAAGTGGAGCCGGCTCCCCAGGTCTAGCAAGGTGCGGACCAGCAGGGTGGTCTTGCCGGCCCCAGGGGAGCTGACCAGGTTTAAAGCCAGTACCTGTCGCCCCTCACACCAACCCCGATTCTGGGCAGCGATGCGATCGTTCTCCGCCAGTAGACTCAGCCCCAGAGCCTGGTGACCCCAGGGCTCGGGCCCAACGGGGGAGTCAACCCCAGGGTCGGGGTCATGGCGGTGGGTGATCAGCCGACCATCCGCCAGCCGGTGGCTATGGCTCTGGTCGGGGAGATCAAGACTGAGAGTTTCCCCAGTAGTTAAATCGGTGAGGCGGGGTTGGGCGCCATCGGAGCAGCCGCAGGTGGTACACATGGTTCCATCTCCATGGATTGCAGGACAATTGTTTGAATCACCAGGTCTTGACCGGCAATGATGGCCAGGGCTGGGCTATCGCAGCGTTGACAGAGGCCGTAGGGGAAGTCCATAGCCTGCTCATGGCCACAGGCCCGACAGCGACCGCGGCCCGGCTGGATGACGATATCCAATACCGTCTCCGCCAGGGGGGTGTGGGCCCGACAGGCGGCAAAGCAAAAGGCCATGGAGTCGGGCAAGATCGCCGCCAACTCACCGATTTCCAGCACCACCCGCTGCACCGACTGACCGGCGGCCAGGGTGATCACGGTGTCGATCAGGGTTTGGGTGAGGCTGAGTTCGTGCATGGGTAGGACCTGGAGATCTAGCAAATGCGGGGCAGTTGGTCCCCCACCAGGCGATCAAGGATGCGATCGCCGCCAAAGCCAGTATTAATTAACACCCGGCCAGGGGAGTCAGCAATCACCTCGCCAATCCACTGGCTGTCAATGCCAGCCGGGTGCGATCGCATAGCAGCCAGTACCGCCTCAGGGGCGGCGGCGGGCACTACCGCCGCCAGCTTACCCTCGTTGGCCAGGTAGAGGGGGTCAAAACCCAAAATCTCGCACAGCCCCTGGACGGTGGGCCGCACCGGCAGATTCCCCTGCTGCAGACGGATGCCCACCGGCGAGGCCACCACCCACTCATTCAACACCGTGGCCAGCCCCCCCCGGGTGGCATCCCGCATGGTCCGCAGCTGGGGGCAGGCGGCTAACATGGCCTGGGCCAGGCCGTGCAGGGGTTGGCAATCACTCTGAATGGGGCTCTCCAGGGCCAGGTCCGCCCGGGCCACGGTAATGGCGGCGCCGTGATCCCCCAGGTAGCCATTCACCAGGACCACATCCCCCGGCGCCAGGGTCTGGGGGGAAAGCTCACAGCCAGCGGGCACCACCCCCACCCCGGCGGTATTGATAAACAGTTGATCGGCGCTGCCCCGGGGCACCACCTTGGTGTCCCCCGCCACAATGGCAACTCCGGCGGCGGCAGCAGCGGTGGCCATGCTCTCCACTACCCGCTCCAGAGTGGCCAGGGGTAGGCCCTCCTCCAGAATAAAGCCGCAGGTCAGGTAGAGGGGCCTGGCGCCCCCCACCGCCAGGTCATTAACGGTGCCGTTCACCGCCAGGGTGCCAATGTCCCCGCCAGGGAAAAAAAGGGGATCCACCACGTAGGAATCAGTGGTAAGGGCCAGGCGATCGCCCGCCGTCAGACCGGGGGGTAGGGCCACCACCGCCTGGTCCCCCAGCACCGCCAGAGCGGGGTGATCAAATCGGGCGGCAAACACCGTCCGGATTAAATCCGCCATGGCCGTACCGCCACTGCCGTGGGCCAGGGTAACGCAGGCCTCTGGGGATAGGGAAGGGGAGACGCGATCCATGGCTGAGGCAGGGTTCCTTGGGTGGGGTGAGGTCAAGGCGGGGCTCTCCCTGCTAGCATGGCAAAGCGATCGCCTGGGCCAGAGGTTTAGTCACCCTTTTTTAAGGTTTCGCCTCCCCCTGGCCCTGGCCCCCAGCAATGGGGGCTAGGACTAAGGTAATGGGTCAACGCAATAAAACCGCGATCGCCGCCGCTAATCTACTGAAGGCCATGAACCTACCCACCTGGATCACGGTTTCCCGACTGCTGGGGGTGCCGGTCATACTAGTCCTGCTCAACGCCCCCCAGCCACCCCAACGCTGGCTAGCTCTGGGGGTCTTTCTACTGGCCGCCGGCACCGACTGGCTAGACGGCTACCTGGCCCGCCGCCTCAACCAGGTGACGGAGCTGGGTAAGTTTTTAGACCCCCTGGTGGATAAGTTACTGGTAGTGGCCCCCCTGCTGATGCTGGTGCAGTTAGGCCAGGTGCCAGCCTGGGGAGTGTTTCTGATCGTCGCCCGGGAGCTGGTGATTGCCGGTTGGCGGGTAAATCCAGCCGTGCAGCGAGACACAGTGCCCGGCGCTAACCTCTGGGGCAAGGCTAAAACCCTGGTGCAAATCGCCGCCATCGCCCTGCTGATCGCCCCCCATCCCGCCGCCTGGGAGGGCCTCACCCAGGGGCTCTTCTGGGGGGCGGTAGGCCTCACTCTAGCCTCAGGCCTGATCTATCTATGGCCCCACTCCTCAGGGAGAGTCGACCGCAGTAGTTAAAATTACTATGTTTCTCTGCAACGCCGCGCCAACACCCTGCTCTATTCAGTTAGAAATCTGGACCGAAGATTGATCCGGCTCAATAGTTTCGATCAATGCATAGCCATCTGCAAGGGGAAGACTTCAGGCTGCGCAGGGCTCACAGAGGTCTCGGGCCAAGCTATCTTCGTAGACCTGCACCGCTTGGATAGCCTGGGTAACCACCTGGCGGATGGATTGACCCGACTGTACCTGCCGCTGCCAGCGTTGGGCTTCGTTGCCCTCCCGAAGAATTTTCTGCAGGGGGCTGAGAAAGCAACTGATACCATTAGCCTTGGCGATAGGCCAGACCTCTTTGTAGAGCTCCCCAATCCAGTCGCGGGCGATGATCGATCGACCATCTTGCCAGTGGTGCAGGGTGGCCTCCAGACTGTGCCGAGCAGCAGCACCTTCGTTGGCGTCGCTGAGGGCCACCAGGTCGGCATTGCGGCTGTAGGCGGAGAATTCGCTGGCCACCAGGGGATCGAGGGATGGGGTTTGCAGCAGTTGGATCAACCGGGCTTCTAGCAGGGCGGTGACCGCCAGTAGCCCCACCGGGTCACTAATCAGGTCGCAAATTCGTAGTTCCAGTCGGTTGAGGTTGTAGGGACGGCGATCGCCGTTGGGCCGCACCGCCGACCATAGGTGGCGCACATTCTGCATCATGCCCGCCGCCAGTTGGGCCTCCATCCAGTCGATGTGGTGTTGGTGGCTCTCAAACAAGGGCACCAGGGCCGGGGTTTTAGGAAACACCTGCCAGCGACTGGAGTGGGAACCGGTCACCTGACCATTCAAAAAGGGGGAGGAAGCGGTCAGGGCCAGATAAAGGGGAGCCTCCACCCGTACCAGGCGGCAGGCCCGCATCAGCACCTCGGGGTCTGCCATGCCAATGTTGATGTGCACACTGGCGGTTACCACCGTGGTGCCATAGGCTTGTTCAATGTAGCTGTGGTAGGGGTTACCCGGATCGGAACGAAAAAAACGATCCGTGGGCCCCAGGGCCAGGGTGCTGCCGGGAATCAGGGTATAGTTGCCCAGGGTTTTGAGGTAGCGGCGCAGTTCGTGGCGAGGGCGGACCAGCTCACAGAGAAGTTTTTCGTACCGGCACAGGGGTGGGGTGGTGTACTCCACGTTACGGCTGTCGGGTTCCCGGACAAAACCATTCAGATCCGCCACAATCCGATCGGAAAGGCCGACAATATCCCCGTCGGGGCTACCGGTGTAAATTTCGATTTCAAATCCCTTCGATAGCAGCACCGCATTCCCCCATGGCCTTAATGACCTATGACTGTCTCTTCCATCCTATCGGCTAGGGGTTATCCGGGAGGGGAAGAACAGTCCAGGCTTTTAAGGGGAATCGGACGACCCGCCGCAAAGGCTCGAGCAATGGTGTCGCAGCGCTCATTGCCGGGGTCACCGCTATGGCCCCGCACGTAGATCCAGCCCAGGGGCCGATCCAGGGTTCGGTTCAGGTCAAGGGTGAGGGTATCGAGCAGCTCCCAGAGGTCGCGGTTGAGCACTGGTTTTTTAGCCGAGTTGACCCAGCCCCGTCGCTTCCATCCAGCAATCCACTGGGTGATGCCCTTGAGCACGTACTCACTATCGGTGTAGA
>Ga0172373_10000201_pt1 | contig 92344 bp, 87 predicted proteins | sample Lak10m_2_FD_114546 | JGI IMG/M metagenome (GOLD analysis project Ga0172373, IMG submission 114546) | Freshwater microbial communities from Kabuno Bay, South-Kivu, Congo - kab_092012_10m | ecosystem: Environmental > Aquatic > Freshwater > Lake | place: Democratic Republic of the Congo...
AGGACCTCGAGGGGGACGCCTGAGGCAAGCAGGCTGTCGACCTCCGATGGTTTGATGTCGAGCACCGTGCTGGTGCGATCGAGTTCAACGACGATGTCCGCCGCCGTCTTACCGTCCCTTGCCAGCCGACGGATGTCATCCAGACCCATCGGGAATACCACGGGTTGGGCGCGCACCTCACCCTCGCGCGACAGGAGCTTGCCGCCGCCGTCCAAGGGTGCGGCACAACCCTGCACGAGAAGCACGATCGCGCACAACAACGCAAACCTCGACAATCTCATCCCCAAGGACTCCCGCACACCAGATGCAAGTACCTAAATTTGGACCGCAGTCACCGCTACCGGTTCAGCGCCGGCGGCCTAACGGCAGGCCCCACTGGTCGCCGGTCTCGAGCGGCGACATCGTGCCCTTCGGTGTGTCCCGCAGGGGAGGGCTGTCCCGCTTTTGAGAAGCTGAAGACGCCGGCCTTGGCCTCGACGCCGATGATGTCGCGCGGGACAAACTCACCCTCGAGGATGCGCTTCGCCAACGGGTTCTCGATCTGGCTCTGGATCGCGCGCTTCAGGGGTCGCGCGCCAAACACGGGGTCGAAGCCAGCCTTGGCGAGTTCGCTCAAGGCTGAATCCGATACCACGAGACCCATGTCGAGCGCTTCCAGTCGCTTGCGCAGACGGGCCAACTGGATGTCGGCGATCTTGGCGATGTTGCGCTCGTCCAGAGCATGGAACACCACGACCTCGTCGATGCGGTTGATGAACTCTGGACGGAAGTGGGTTTTGACCTCGGCCATCACGGCCAACTTCACCACCTGGTAGTCGTCACCGACCATCGCCTGGATCTGCTGGCTGCCGAGGTTGCTGGTCATCACCACCACGGTGTTGCGGAAATCCACGGTGCGACCCTGCCCATCGGTCAGCCGCCCATCGTCGAGCACCTGCAGCAGCACGTGGAACACGTCCGGATGCGCCTTTTCGACCTCGTCGAGCAGGATCACACTGTAAGGACGACGCCGCACGGCCTCGGTCAGGGTACCGCCCTCTTCGTAGCCGACATAGCCGGGCGGTGCACCGATCAGGCGGCTCACCGAGTGCTTCTCCATGAACTCGCTCATGTCGATACGCACCAGTTGCTCCTCGCTGTCGAACAGGAACTCGGCGAGCGCCTTGGAGAGTTCGGTCTTGCCCACCCCCGTAGGACCGAGGAAGAGGAAGGACCCATACGGCCGGTTGGGGTCGGCAAGGCCCGAGCGCGAGCGGCGGATCGCATCCGACACCAGTCGCACCGCTTCATCCTGACCGACCACCCGCTGGTGGATGCGCTCCTCCATCTTGAGCAACTTGTCGCGCTCACCCTGCATCATCTTGCTGACCGGGATCCCTGTCGCTCGACTCACCACCTCGGCGATCTCCTCGGCCCCGACCTGGGTCCGCAGCAGCCGAGGCTGCGCGGTGGCTGTCGTGTGCGTCGACTCCGCCGCCTTCAGTGAAGCCTCCAGGCGCGGCAACTCCCCGTATTGCAGCTCGGACAATTTTTGCCAATCGCCCTTGCGCTTGAGGTCCTCCATGCTGACCTTGAGTGCCTCGATCTGCTCCTTGATGTGCTGGCTGCCCTGCACAGCGGCTTTCTCGGCTTTCCAGACCTCCTCCAGGTCGGCGTATTCCTTTGCCAGGCGGTCGATCTCGTCCTGGATCAGGGCGAGCCGTTTGACCGAGGCTTCATCCTCCTCGCGGCGCACCGCCTCGCGTTCGATCTTGAGTTGGATCAGGCGGCGATCGAGCTTGTCCATGCTTTCCGGCTTGGAGTCGATCTCCATCCGGATGCGACTCGCCGCTTCGTCGATAAGGTCGATCGCCTTGTCGGGCAGGAATCGGTCGGTGATGTACCGGTGACTCAGCTCCGCCGCTGCAACGATCGCCGGGTCGGTGATGTCGACCCCGTGATGCAGCTCGTATCTTTCCTGCAGACCGCGCAGGATCGCGACAGTGCTCTCGACCGAGGGCTCGTCGACCAGTACCTTCTGGAAACGTCTTTCGAGCGCCGCGTCCTTCTCGATGTACTTGCGGTACTCGTCCAGAGTGGTTGCGCCGACGCAGTGCAGTTCCCCTCTTGCCAGAGCAGGCTTGAGCATGTTGCCGGCATCGATGGCACCTTCCGCCTTGCCGGCACCGACCATGGTATGCAGCTCATCGATGAAGACGATGGTGCGCCCCTCGTCCTTTGCAATATCCTTGAGAACCGCCTTGAGTCGCTCCTCGAACTCGCCGCGGTACTTGGCTCCGGCGAGCAGTGCAGCCATATCGAGTACCAGGACCCGCTTGTCCTTGAGCGTCTCCGGGACCTCGCTATTGACGATGCGCTGGGCGAGACCCTCCACGATCGCGGTCTTGCCGACACCAGGCTCACCGATCAGGACCGGGTTGTTCTTGCTGCGGCGTTGCAGGATCTGGATCACGCGGCGGATCTCGTCATCGCGGCCGATGACCGGGTCGAGCTTGCCCTGGCGAGCACGTTCGGTGAGGTCAAGGCAGTACTTGGCAAGCGCCTCGCGCTGCTGCTCGGCGTCCGCGCTGCCCACTGTCTCGCTGCCGCGGATGGCAGTGATGGCGGATTCGAGCGCTGCGCGCGAGAGTCCGGCATCCTTTAGCAGGCGTCCGGCATCGCCCTTGTCGCCCGCCATCGCCAGAAGAACCAGCTCCGAGGCGATGAAGGCGTCACCGCGTCTCTGTGCTTCCTTGTCTGCAACATTGAGCAGTCCGCTGAGGTCGCGGGAGACCTGTACCTGACTGTCTGAGCCTTCGACCCTCGGCAGGCGCTGCAAGGCTGTGTCCACCGCCTTGCGCAAGGTACCGACATTACCGCCGGCACGTGCGATCAAGCCACCGGTCCCGCCCTCCGGCTCGTCGAGCATCGCAGCAAGCAGGTGAGGCGCCTCGATGTAGGGATTGTCGCCACCCACAGCACGACTCTGGGCTTCGGCCAGCGCTTGCTGCAAGCGGGTAGTGAGTTTGTCGTAACGCATGGCACACCTCGCATCCGGTCAGATAGACCGAATCTTGGGATGCAGCGCATCAAATCAAGTCGCGCCAGACCCGTGTGGCCGACGCGAAAGGCCCGACAGGCGTCTCAGTGAGCGCCGGGCTGCGCTCCCGCCGGCAGCGAGTAGACCGTGCCACAGTAGGGGCAACGCACCTCGCCACCCGGTGTGATGGACAGGAAGACGCGTGGATGCGTGTTCCAGAGCTTCTGTGAGGGCAGGGGACAGTGCAGTAGCAGATCTTCAGCTGCCAAGCGGACGTGGGTCTGGTCGAGTTCGGACGGCTTGCTCATCGGTTCCCCCCGCTTCTGCTGCACACGTTCAGCCCGCCTCAGACCGCCGTCAACCAATGGCCGTGCGCATGGCTGCGACCGCGCACGACATCAAAGAACAGCGCCTGCAGGCGGGTGGTGACAGGCCCGCGATGGCCCGCCCCGATGCTGCGGTTGTCGAGCTCGCGGATCGGGGTCACTTCCGCCGCCGTCCCGGTGAAGAAGGCCTCCTCCGCACAGTACACCTCATCACGCGTGATGCGCTTCTCCACGACCTCGTAACCCAGTTCACCGGCCAGCGTGATCAGCGTCTCGCGGGTGATGCCCTCAAGGCAACTGGTCAGATCGGGGGTGAAGATGCGTCCCTTGCGGACCACGAAAAGGTTCTCGCCGGCACCCTCTGCGACATAACCATCGACGTCAAGCAGCAGGGCTTCGTCGTATCCGTCCCGCACGACTTCCTGATGGGCCAGGATACTGTTGGTATAGGTCGATACGGATTTGGCACGGCACATGTTGACGTTGACATGGTGACGCGTGAAGCTGCTGGTCTTGACGCGGATGCCTTTCTCGAGGGCCTCGGCACCGAGGTAGGTGCCCCACGGCCAGGCAGCGACAACGACGTGGGTCGACAGGGTACTTGCGGCGATGCCCATACCCTCGGAGCCGTAGAACACCAACGGACGGATGTAACCGGACTCCAGACGATTGGCGCGAACCGTCTCCCGGCAAGCCTCCATCACCACCTTGCGGTCCCACGGCATACGCATCTGGAAGATGTGTGCCGACTGGAACAGGCGCTCGATGTGCTCTTCGAGCCGAAAGATGGCGGTGGTCCCGGAGTCGGTGCGATAGGCCCGTATCCCCTCGAAACACCCCATCCCGTAGTGCAATGTGTGGGTCAGGACGTGGGTGGTGGCGTCGCGCCAAGGCACGAGTTGCCCGTCGTACCAGATGTGGCCTTCGCGGTCGGACATCGACATGGTGGGGAAGCCTGCCTGCGCGTGTAACGAGCCGGCGATTCTAGCATCCGGTGGGTCGGCCATCGGCCGTAGCGGTCCGGCCCGCCTCAGTCCGGCGGCATGCGTCCCCGCAGGGTCGCGACGTGCTCCGGGAGCGGGCCCATCACTGCGTCCCAAAGGCGCAGCACGGCCTCGCGGTCGGCTTCCCATCCGGCCTCGGGTACATCGGAGGAGCCCTTGGCATTGAGGCGCAGCAGATGCTGTTGCTGACGGAAGCGACGGTAGGCCGCCTGACAACGCGAGGCAAGATCGGCCTCTACCAGGCCAAGTTCCGCGGCACGACCGATCAGCGCCAGAGTGCCGCTGTTGTCCATCAGTTCGGGATGGCGCCTGGCGTGGACCAGGATCCAGTACTGCACCACGAACTCGGTATCGATGATGCCGCCGCGGTCATGCTTGAGGTCGAACAGGCCGTCCCGGCAGCGGTGGACGTCGAGCATCCTGCGCCTCATGTCGACGATGTCCTGGCGGGCCACCTCCGCCACCCGCGGGGTGGCCAGCACGGCGCGCCGGATCGATCCCACCCGCAAGCCGATCCCGCGGTCGCCGGCCGCCGGTCGGGCCCGTGTCAGGGCCTGCAGTTCCCAGGTCCATGCGGAAGTCTCCAGGTAGTGCTGCCAACGGCCCAGGCTGCAGATCAGCAGGCCGGCATCCCCATCCGGCCGCAATCTCAGGTCGGTGTCATAGAGCACCCCCGCCGCAGTATGGCGATTGAGCCAGCCGTTGGCACGCTGGACCAGCCGCGAGTACACCTCCCCTGCGTTCGGGTGGTCATCGTCGTGCACCCACACCAGATCGAGGTCGGAATCGAATGACAACTCCTTGCCACCGAGCTTGCCGTAGCCGATGACGCAGACCCTTGGCTGATCGCGGTGCCGGTCCCGGAGGCTGGCCCAGACCCGTCCGATCACGGCTTGTAGCACGCCGTCGGCGAGCGCCGAGAGTTCGTCGGCCAAAGTCTCCAGAGGTAGTTGGCCGCCCAGCCCCTGCGCCACAAGTCGGAAGGTCTGGGCGTGCCGGAAATGGCGCAGGGCATCCATCGCCGACTCGGTGTCGTCGCCGATCACCTCAAGTTCGCGGTCCAGCGCAGAGAAGCGTGCGTGCCAGTCGGTCGGTTCCGAGAGGGTCCTCGGGTCGAGCAGTTCGTCGAGCAGCAGAGGATGTCGGTTGAGGTAGCCGGCGAGCCAACTCGAAGCGGTCACCAGTCCCGCCAGATGCCGCAGCGCCTGGGGGTTCTCTTGCAGCAGCGCGAGATAACTGACCCGTCCGCCGATCGCCTCGACCAGGCGCAGCAATGCGGCCAGAGCCTCGTTCTTCGCTTGCGAACCTGCGGCAGCGTCTACCAGCCGTGGCAGAAGAGCATCCAGACGTGCCTGCGCCGCAGCGGACAGGCTGCGATAGCGCACGCCGTTGCGGAGTGCAGCCAGATCCTCGCCGAGCCGCGGATCGAAGCCGCGTCTCGCCAGTTCCTCGGCATAGGAGTCGGCCACGGCAGCGCCCAACCAGAGCGCTCGCAAGGGCTCTTCGGTGTCTCGAGCCTCACGGCTTTCAAACACGTCCTCAAAGACTGTCGTCACCGCATCGCGCATGCCTTGTGCGTCCGTGGCGAGGGCCTCCCAGGAGGGGTAGCGCATCAGCGCTGCGACGCGTCTGCGATCGACGTCGGCTGCCGGGAGCTTCTGCGTCTGCGCATCCTCGACATACTGCAGGGCATGTTCAAGGCGACGCAGGAAATCGTAGGCTTCGAGTAGCACGTGTGCCGTATCCTCCGGCATCCGGCCACTGGCTGCCAGTCTGCGCAGTGCCTCACGTGTGGATCGGACGCGCAGGTCAGACTCCCGACCGCCTCGGATCAGCTGAAAGATCTGTGCGACGAACTCGATCTCGCGGATGCCCCCGGGGCCGAGCTTGATGTTGTCGCAAAGCTCGCGCCTTGCCACTTCCGCACGGATCTGGCGGTGCAGGTCGCGTAGGTCGTCGAAGGCGGCGTAGTCGAGATATCTGCGATAGACGAATGGCTGGACGATCTTCGCCAGGTCTCTCTCCAGTTCGAGCCCGCCAGTGATCGGCAGCGCCTTCATCCACGCGTAGCGCTCCCACGCGCGACCATGGTGCAGGAGGTATTCCTCCAACATGGCGTGACTGACGGCGAGTGGCCCGGCCTCACCCCACGGGCGCAGACGCATGTCGACGCGGAACACCATGCCATCGGCAGTCACTTCGGCGAGCATGCCGATCAGTGCCCGTCCTTGACGGATGAAGAACTCCTGGTTGCTGATGCGCGCCGTGCCATCGGTCTCGCCATCCTCCGCGTACAGGAACACCAGGTCGATGTCCGAAGAGGCATTGAGCTCGCCGCCGCCGAGCTTGCCCATCCCGACCACCTGCAGGACCTGCGCCCGACCATCGGGCGCGCGTGGCGTGCCAAAACGGGCGATCAGTTCGGTGCGGGTCTTCTGTTCCGCGCGGAGGACCGCCAGCGTCGCGAGTGTGCTCAGCGCCGACACCACCTCCTCCAGACTGGCACGTCCGCTGGCGTCGCGGACCACGATGCGCGCCATGACGCGCGCGCGCAAGTCGCGCAAGGCGCGATCGAGGCCCACACCCCCCGCGCTCAGCGCCTCAAGCTCGGGGGCCAGCGTCTCCTTGGCGATCGGTGTTGCCAGAGCGGCAGACCAGTCGAATCCCTGCAAGGCGCGCATGCCGGTCAGGCGCTCGACGAAAGGACTGTGCGCGGTAAGGGCGGCGATGTCCGGGGGAAGCGCGGCAGCAGTGTCCATGGCGGCGGTGACGGGATCGGGCTGGGGCTTACAATATCGCGTCTCCGCGGACTTACAGCTTGGGCTACGACATCTCTCCGACCACGCGTATCCGACGCCTCCTGCACTCACTGCCGGTACGTCTGGCTGTCGATCTGCACCGCTGGTTGTGGTGGATCGCCGGGGGGCTTGTCGTCTTTCTGCTTGCACTCCACCTGGTGCTCCGCTTCGTCGTCGTACCGCAGATCGCCGAGCGCAGGCAGGAGATCGAGTCCGCCCTGTCCACTGCCGTCCAGCGTCCGGTCCGACTCGGACAGGTGCGTGCGGGTTGGAGCCAGTTCCAGCCTCGCGTGAACATCGAGTCACTTGCCATCCTCGGCCAGGATGGGACACCGTCCGTCGTTCTCCCTGCCATCAGCGCCTCGCTGTCGTGGCGCTCGATCACGGCGCGGACCCTCGTGTTCGGACGACTGCACACGGCCGGTCTGGAGCTGTTCCTGAGGCGCATGGCGGATGGCACCATCCTGCTAGGCGACATCCCGCTCAACCGCGGCGAGGACAGTGGGTTCATCGAGTGGCTGCAGCAGCAGCGTGGCATCGATCTCGAGCACTCGGTCATCCACTGGGACGACGAGGCACGTGGGGCTCCAAGGCTGACCCTGCGCGAAGTCGACCTGCGCATCAGGAACCGCTCGGGACTGCATCGCTTCGCGCTGTACGCGACGCCGCCCGCGAGTCTGGCCGCACCGGTCGACATCCGCGGTGAATGGTTGGGTACATCGGTGGCGCAACCAGAGGATGGGCACGGCCGACTCTACTCTCGACTCGAACGGCTCGATCTGCGAGCAATCCGGACATGGCTGGAGGTGCCCCTCGGCGTCACGGATGGCAGCGGCGATCTTCGCGTCTGGCTCGATCTGCAGGACGGGCGTTTGGCTGGTGCCACTGCCGACGTCGAGCTGAGCGGCTTGCGTGCCAGACTCGACGGGGGGGAGGGCGAGCTCGCACTGCGCGCTCTGGGTGGGCGCGTCGCCATGGTCGATCGACCCGACCGTCGGGCCCTGGAATTGCAGCGGCTCACCCTGCAGGGGGCAGATGGCGTGATCGCGCCGCAGACCACCCTGTCGTGGCTCCAGGAAGGCCGCGGTGACAAGATCCAGAGCACTCTGCGCATCGAGCGCGTGGTACTCGGGCCAGTCGCCCGAGCTGCACTCGCATTCCCCCTCCCAGACGCTCTGCGATCCCTCCTGCGCGACGCGGCGCCACGCGGTGAGTTGCGGAATCTGCAGGCGAAATGGCGAGGCGATTGGAACGAGCCGCGAACCTATTCGCTGCGCGGACGTCTCGTGGAGCTCGGTGCTGCTCCGGTCGCCGGCCTGCCGGGCTTTGACCGAGTCTCGGGTGTGGTCGAGGCCGGCGAGTCGGGAGGGCGTGTGAGCTTAGAGCTCGGCACGATGGCGATGCCCTGGCCAGGCCAGTTCCGCCGTGCCATCCCGATCCGAAGTGCCGAGGCGGTGCTGGACTGGCGGCGCGAGGGGGCAGGTTGGCGCTATCAGCTGATGCGCGCCCGGATCGACACCGGGGAACTCCGGGCGAGCCTCAGCGGCAACTGGTCGCCAGCCGCGCGCGACCTGCGGCTCGATACGCGCATCGAGCGCATGGATGCCGGTTCGGTGACCCACTATCTGCCGGAGAGCTCCGGCAGCGCTACACGGGAATGGTTGCAGACCGCCTTCCCGTCCGGCGGTACCCTGTCGGGGGAGGCCCGGCTCCGGGGCGATCCAGCCCTGTGGCCCTTCGCCGGCAGCAAGGGTGGGCAGTTCGAGGCAGACCTCGACCTGCGCATCCCAAGCCTGCTGTTCAGCCCTCGTTGGCCTCGCCTGCAGGCGGTCGAGGGACGGCTGCACTTCCGCGATGCTGGCGTTTCGGCAAAGGATGCACGCGCCCGGTGGGGTGCGAGCACGCTGGAGAAGGTCCGCCTGAGCATCTCCGACCTCTACGCTGAAGACCCCGTGCTCGACGTCTCCGCAAGAGTCAACGCCACGGTCTCGGAGGTGCTCGACTACATCCAGACCAGCCCTGTCCACGGACTCATCAACGGGGCGACCGATGGCATGACTGGCACCGGCAAGGTCGGGCTCGACCTGGCGCTCAAGGTGCCGCTCAACCACTCCGTCGATACCACTGTGAAGGGCGATGCGGCCATCGACGCTACTCGCCTTGACTTGGGTGCCGGCAGTCCGACGCTCACCGCACTCAAGGGTCGTCTCCTGTTCGATGAGCACGGCGTGCGCAGCCCGGGACTCAGTGCCGACCTGCTGGGTGGGCCGGCAAGAGGGGTGATCAGCAGTCAGCCGGGTGGCCTTGTCCGCATCGAGGCTTCGGGCAGGGCGCGTATCGCAAATCTGGCCCGGCAGTTCCCACTCAAGGCCTGGGGACTCGCCAGCGGTGAGGCGGCGTGGCAAGGCAACATCAGCTTGTCGGCCGGCGGGACGCGACTTCTTGTGCAATCCGGCCTTGAAGGCGTGGCGCTCGACCTGCCGGCACCACTGGCCAAGTCCTCGGCGCAGACCCTGCCATTGCGCATGCTGTGGCAGAGCGGCGACCACGGAGATCGATACGAGATCGACATCGGCACCCAGATCCGCGCCCGACTGCACACCCGTTCCGCTGTGGGCGGTTCCGCCGTCGACAAGGCACTGGTCGCGCTCGGTGCGGCTGCACTGCCGACAGAGCGCCAGAAAGGCGTGGCTCTGTCCGCCGACCTGCCACAGTTCTTCGCGACGCAGTGGTTGCCTGTTATCGATCGCTTTGCCGGAAGCACTCATTCGTCGGGTCCCGTGCTGCCGATCGAGGCCAGGGTCCGCGCAAGACGCTTTGAGTTGCTCGGGCAGTTCCTTGGCGATACCGAGTTGACTTTGCAACGGCCCTCTTCGGTGTGGAGCTGGACCGTGCGCGGTGCCGACGCCGAGGGCAGTGGCCAATGGGACCCGTCTGGCCGCGGGGCCGTGACCGCAAGACTTTCGAGACTGTCGCTCGGCAACCCGGTGGACGGGCTCAGCGCAGCCCAAGAGGAGGATTCCGCCGAGTACCCGTCGCTCGACATCGAGATCGGCAACCTGCAGCGCCGTGGCAAAGACTACGGACAGCTGCGCCTGCGGGCGAGTCAGCAGGGTCGTGATTGGAAGATCGACCAGTTGCGTCTGAGCGCAGCGGAGTATCAGCTCGAGGCAACCGGTGTCTGGCAAGCCTGGCGCAGTCGCCCGGCGACCGATGTGCAACTGGAACTCAAGACCACCGACAGCGGCCGCTACCTGGAGCGACTCGGCTATGGCAGCCTGCTCAAGGCGGCACCGGCCAAGCTCGGCGGAAAGGTACGGTGGCGTGGCCCCCCCGCCGACCTCGATCTCGCCAGCCTCTCCGGACGGCTGCAACTCGAGACCGGCAAAGGCCAGTTCCTCAAAGCCGACCCCGGTGCCGCGCGCCTGCTCGGCATCCTCAGCCTGCAGGCGCTGCCAAGGCGCATCGCGCTCGATTTCCGAGATGTCTTCAGCGACGGACTCGCATTCGACAGCATCGACGGCGAGTTGGTCATCAACGAGGGCGTGATCCGCTCCGATCCCCTTCTGATCGATTCGCCCTCGGCCAAGGTTCGCATCAAAGGCCAAGTCGATCTCTCGAAGGAGACGCAGGACCTTCAGGTACGGGTCTCGCCGGCCATGGACGTGGCGACGCTCGGCGCCCTCATCGCAAACCCGGTCGCCGGACTTGCGGTGTTCCTGGCGAAGCAGTTGCTCGACGACCCCCTCGGCAAACTCATCACCTTCGAGTATCAGGTCAGCGGTTCCTGGTCCGATCCCCAGGTGATGCGGCGCGGTGCACCAGAGGTGAGCAACCGCCGGAACGGGGAGAGTGACAGCCCGACGAAGGCGCCGGGTGCACTCCCCGGGGGGTCGCCATGACACTGGTCTCTTCTTGCGTAGCAGGCGGAAGCCCACGCGTCGCCGCCATCCAGATGGTGAGCGGTGAGGATGTCGCGGCGAATCTCGATTCAGCTGCCAGCCTGGTCCGCTTCGCCGCGCAGCAGGGAGCCCGCCTGGTGCTGCTTCCCGAGTATTTCGCGGTCCTGAGCGCTGACGAGACACACAAGTTGCGAGTTGCGGAGCCGGAGCTTGATGCGCCAACGGCAGGCCCCGATGACCATGCGTTCGAGCGGGCACCGATCCAGCACTTCCTCTCCGCGCTGGCCCGGGATGAAGCCGTCTGGATCGTGGCCGGGACCATCCCGCTCCTCACCAACGATCCTGACCGCGTGCGTAACGCTTGCCTCGTCTACGACGATCGAGGCCGCCAGGTGGCACGCTACGACAAGATCCACCTTTTCAACCTGAACCTCGGCAAGGAGAGTTTCTCCGAATCCGCAACCATCGAGCCCGGGACCCGGCCCGTAGCGGTCGACACTCCCGTCGGGCGCGCCGCGCTGTCGGTCTGTTACGACATTCGTTTCGCCGAACTCTACCGCGAGCTGCTGCCGTTCGATCTGCTTTGCATGCCGGCTGCCTTCACCGCCACCACTGGTCGTGCCCATTGGGAGGTCCTGCTCCGCGCCCGCGCCATCGAGAACCAGTGCTATGTCCTGGCGGCGGGGCAGGGCGGGACCCATCCGGGTGGCCGCCAGACCCACGGGCACAGTATGATCGTGGGTCCTTGGGGTGAGGTTCTTGACATGCTTCCGCATGGTCCCGGTGTAGTACTCGCCGAGGTCGATGCTGCTCGCCTCGCTCAGGTGCGGCGCGATCTGCCGGCCCTTGCCAACCGTGTTCTGCCCAGACTCATCGACAGCCCCGCATGAACGCACCCATCCCGTCTGACAGACTCGCCACCGCGGCGTCGCTCCTGCTGGATCCGGTCGGGCTCGACCTCGCTGACCTGGGCCGGGTGTTGGGCGCAGTCGCGACGCACCGGGCCGACTACGCCGACATCTATCTGCAGTACACCCGCTCTGAGACTTGGAGTCTTGAGGAGGGCTTGGTCAAGTCAGGGAGCTTCAGCATCGATTCCGGTGCCGGGGTCCGCGTCATCGATGGCGAGCGTACCGCGTTCGCCTACACCGACGATCTGGGTCTCGAGGCGCTGCTGCAGGCTGCCCGTACCACGCGCAGCATCGCGCGCAGCGGGGGCAACGGGCAAGTGCCGGTGACCTTCCAAGGCCCGAGTCGAAGCCTTTATCCGCCAGTAGACCCCCTGTCCAGCCTGGACGCGGATGCCAAGGTGGCCATGCTGCTGCGCATCGAGCAGATGGCGCGCGCATCGGATCCACGCATCCGGCAGGTCATGGCTTCGTTGGCGGCCGAGTATGACGTCGTACTCCTGCTGCGATCCGACGGTCGCGTCAGTGCCGATGTGCGACCTTTGGTGAGGGTCTCACTGCAGGTGATCGCCGAGGCCGGAGGGCAGCGGCAGCAGGGCTCTGCGGGCAGCGGTGGTCGCCATGGGCTCGACACGTTCGACGACCAACGGCTGCGCACACTCGTCGATCAGGCCACACATCAGGCTCTGGTCAACCTCGAGGCTGGCCCGGCTCCGGCCGGCGAGATGACGGTGGTTCTCGGTCCCGGTTGGCCGGGCATCCTGCTGCATGAGGCCATCGGCCATGGCCTCGAGGGTGACTTCAATCGCAAGGGCAGTTCGGCCTTCTCCGGCCGGCTCGGCGAACGTATCGCTGCCAGCGGGGTAACGGTGGTCGACGACGGGACCCTGGCCGGACGCCGCGGGTCGCTCAATGTGGACGATGAGGGCGAGCCCACTCAGCGTACCATCCTGATCGAGGACGGCATCCTCAAGGGCTACATCCAGGACCAACTGAACGCCCGCCTGATGGGTGTGGCAGCCACCGGCAATGGTCGCCGCGAGAGCTATGCGCACGTGCCGATGCCCCGCATGACCAACACCTGTATGGTGAATGGCGATCGGGAGCCTGCGGAGATCATCGCTTCCGTCGAGAAGGGCCTCTATGCGGTGAACTTCGGGGGTGGTCAGGTCGACATCACCAGTGGCAAGTTCGTGTTTTCGGCTGCCGAGGCCTACCTTATCGAACATGGTCGGATCACACGTCCGGTACGCGGCGCGACCCTGATCGGCAACGGTCCGGACGTGCTCACCCGCGTCAACATGATCGGCAACGACATGACACTCGACCCCGGCATCGGCACCTGTGGCAAAGACGGTCAGAGCGTTCCGGTCGGCGTCGGCCAGCCGACCCTGCGCATCGATGGCCTGACCGTGGGCGGGACCGCATGAGACCTGTCGGCTTGAGCGCTGGGCGATACCGGAGCAGCATATGAAGACCACATTCCTTGATTTTGAACAGCCGATCGCCGAACTCGAGGCTCGTATCGAGGAACTCCGGTTCCTGCAGGACGATCCTGCCGTCGATATCGCCGAGGAGATCGAGCGACTGCAGGCGAAGGCCGACAAACTGACCCGGGAGATCTACGGCAAGCTCGGGGCCTGGCAGATCGCTCAGGTGGCGCGGCACCCGCAGCGGCCATTCACACTCGACTACGTACAGGGTCTGTTCTCCGACTGGCAGGAGCTCCACGGCGACCGAGCGTTCGCTGACGACCCTGCCGTGGTCGGTGGAATCGCCCGGTTCAATGGTCAGGCGGTCATCGTCATCGGGCACCAGAAGGGCCGCGATACACGCGAGAAGATCTACCGGAATTTCGGTATGCCGCGCCCCGAGGGGTATCGCAAGGCGCTGCGGTTGATGAAGACCGCCGAGAAGTTCAGCCTCCCGGTGATCACCTTCATCGACACGCCTGGGGCCTATCCTGGCGTCGGGGCCGAAGAGCGAGGGCAGTCGGAGGCGATCGGTCGCAACCTCGCCGAGATGTCGGCGCTGCGTGTACCGATCCTTTGCGTGGTCATCGGCGAGGGCGGCTCTGGCGGGGCGCTGGCCATCGCAGTCGGAGACGCCCTGCTCATGCTACAGAACTCGATCTATTCGGTGATCTCGCCCGAAGGCTGCGCGAGCATCCTCTGGAAGAGCGCGGAGAAAGCCGGCGAAGCAGCGGAGACACTCGGCATCACCGCGCAACGACTGAAGGCCCTTGGCTTGATCGATCGCGTCGTCAATGAGCCCCTTGGTGGGGCCCACCGCGATGCGGATGCGATGGTGGCAAGTCTGCGAAAGGCGATCGCCGAGTCCTTGCGCGAGTTGCAGGACCACTCTGTTCCCGAACTCATCGAGCGGCGTATCGACCGTCTCATGGCCTACGGACGCTTCCGGGAGTCCGAGGGCTGAGCAGCCCGTACGAGGCCCTCCTGTCTGCGCTGGACGCAGCGGGTCTGGTCCGCGAGAGGCCGCGGCTGGCGGTCGGCTTCAGTGGCGGTCTTGACTCCACCGTGCTGCTGCAGGTCACCTGCGCGGTCACCCGTGATCTTGGCACCTGCGCACCGCTGGCGGTCCATGTGCACCATGGTCTGCATGCCGCGGCCGATGATTGGGCGGCCCACTGCGAGCGGATGGCCGCGACCCTCGGCGCTGGCTTCGAGTCGCATCGGGTCCGGGTGGAACGAGCCGGCGGCGAGAGCCCGGAAGCCGCGGCCCGTGCGGCACGCTATGCCGCGCTGGCCGAGGCTGCAGGGAAGTCCGACATCGATGCCTTGCTGGTCGGACATCATCGCGACGACCAGGCCGAGACGGTGCTCCTCAACGCTCTCCGCGGGACCGGCCTGTCCGGCCTCGCCGGGATGCAGGAAGCTCGCCAGTTCGGTCGGGGTGGGCTACTCCTTCGCCCCTTTCTGCGACTGCCCCGCGCCGCCCTCGAATGCTGGGCGAGGGAACATTCACTGACCTGGGTGGATGATCTCAGCAACTTCGACACCAGCTTGACCCGCAACCTTTTGCGGCACCAGTTGATGCCTTTGATCGCAGCGGCCTTGCCTCAGGCTCCGACGGCACTGATCCGTCTTGCCAGACATGCCGCCGAGGCGCGGCGACTCGGTGACGACCTCGCCGACATCGACGGCGCAGCCTGGAGCGACGCCGGGGGTCTGCGCTGTGCGGCCTTCGCCGAACTTCCGGCGCACCGCGCTCGCAATCTGCTGCGCCGGACGCTGGCGGCAAAGGGACTGCGGATGCCGGACGCGGCGCGGCTCGACGAGATGCTGCGGCAACTCACCAGCGGTGGCAGACCGCGCATCCTGCACGAGGGCCACTGCATCACCCGGCGAGCAGGCTACCTGAACATCGGACCCCATCGCAGGTAGCCGGCCGGTATACCCAACGCAGGGCTACAGGACCTCGGCGGCGTGCTCCGCGAGCCTCGACCTTTCGCCGCGGGTCAGCGTCACGTGCCCGCTGTGTGGCCATCCCTTGAAACGGTCAACGACGTAGGTGAGCCCAGAAGAACCTTCGGTGAGGTAGGGTGTGTCGATCTGCGCGATGTTTCCGAGACAGACCACCTTGGTCCCGGGCCCGGCCCGTGTAATGAGCGTCTTCATCTGCTTCGGGGTCAAGTTCTGCGCCTCGTCGATGATGAGGAACTTGTTGATGAACGTGCGCCCCCGCATGAAGTTCAGCGACTTGATCTTGATGCGACTGCGCATCAGGTCTCTGGTGGCGGCCCGGCCCCACTCACCCGCCTCGTCATCACTCTTGTTGAGGACGTCGAGGTTGTCCTCGAGCGCCCCCATCCATGGCGTCATCTTCTCTTCCTCGGTGCCGGGGAGAAAGCCGATGTCTTCGCCCACCGGCACTGTGACGCGAGTCATGATGATCTCGCTGTACACCTTGTACTCCAGCGTCTGCAGCAGACCCGCAGCGAGGGTGAGCAGCGTCTTCCCTGTACCAGCCTGTCCCAACAGCGTGACGAAGTCCGTCTCCGGGTCCATCAGTGCATTCAGCGCGAAATTCTGCTCGCGGTTGCGGGCCGTGATGCCCCATACCGAATGCTTGGGATTGGCGTAGTCGCGCAAGGTGCAGAGTACGGCGGTATCGCCCTGGGTCGAATGTACCCGGGCCTGCATGACAGGGTCTCCATGCAGGAATAAGAACTCATTCACAGTCATGGACTTGCACAATGGTCCTCGTACTTTATAGTAGGTCAGCCCCTGTTCCTGCCACGACTCCATGCCCTTGCCGTGACGATCCCAGAAATCCTCCGGTAGCTCACGCATCCCGGTGTAGAGCAGATCGCTGTCCTCCAGCACCTTGTCATTGAAGTAGTCCTCCGCGGCGAGACGCAGTGCGCGCGCCTTGATCCGCATGTTGATGTCCTTGGAGACCAGGATCACTTGACGGCCCGGGTGGCGGGCGGCCAGATGCATGGTCACGGCAAGGATCTGATTGTCGTTGCGACCGGGCAGGAGCCCCGGCGGCAGATCTGCAGCAATGGCTTCGGTCTGCAGGAAGAGCTTCCCGCTCGCACCGTTGCGCAGCGACAGCGGGATGCCTTCGGCGATGCTGCCGGGTGATGGCGCGATCAACTCCTCCATGAAACGACTTGCCTGCCGCGCATTGCGCGCGACCTCGGACATGCCCTTCTTGTTGTTGTCGAGCTCCTCCAGCGTGGTCATCGGTACGAACACGTCGTGTTCTTCGAAGCGGAACAGGCTGGTCGGATCGTGCATCAGCACGTTGGTGTCGAGTACGAACAGCTTGCCGGCGGCACCGTTTGGGGTGCTGCGACGACGGCGGGGAGGAGTATCGGTCATCGGTCGATGGATCGTGGGGTTGGCGATGCAGGCTGGGCTCGCCGGCTTCCTGACGAGCCCGCGGCGAAGGATACCGTCACACTCACCGCTGCTGAAGGTCCCTGAGGCTCGCCAACACCTCAGCGACGTGCCCGGCGACCTTCACGCCGCGCCACTCGGCGCGCAGCACACCATCGGCATCGATGAGAAAGGTGCTGCGTTCGACGCCGCGTACTTGCTTGCCATACAGGTTCTTGAGGCGGATGACGTCGAATGCCCGGCACAGCGACTCGTCGGTGTCCGCGACGAGGTGGAACGGCAGCCCGAGCTTGTCCCTGAATCGCTGATGCGACGCGACAGAGTCGCGGGAGATGCCCACGACCACGCATCCGGCCCGCGTGAAGTCGGCGTGGGCATCGCGGAAGGCCGCGCTCTCGGTGGTGCAGCCAGGTGTGTCGTCCTTGGGATAGAAATACAGCACCAGCCAATGACCACGAGCAGCTCGCAGCGAGAACCCGCTGTCACTGGTCGAGCTGGCAAGGAAGTCGGCTATGGTTCGGTCGAGAAGGGGTCGGTCGGTTGTCACGGATGCAGGCTCGGCTCGAGGGCGTCGGCAAACAGCGGGTCGATGCCGCACTCGCGCAGGATACGGGACAGGGCGATCATCGGCAGGCCGATGAGGGCGGTCGGATCGAGACTCTCACAGCGCTCGAGCAGAACGATGCCGAGTGCTTCGACACGCGCGCTCCCGGCGCAGTCGAATGGTCGGTCAAGAACAACGTAGCGGCGCAGCATGGGTTCACTGAGGTCACTGCGAATGGTGACCCTCGTCTCGTCGCAGTGCATGCCAAGGGTGCTGCCGCTGGCGCCATCGACCACACACACGGCGGTATGGAAGACGACTGTTCGGCCACGCATCGAGAGCAGTTGCGAGACCGCGCGATCGGAGTCGACCGGCTTCTGAAGCCGGAGGTCCCCTATCGCAGCCACCTGATCGGAGCCGATGACCAGACTGTCTCCGGATAGTGCTGCCACTGCCTTGGCCTTGGTCTCTGCAAGTCGACGTGCAGTGTCGGGGGGGGGCTCCCCCGGTCGCGGCGATTCGTCGATGTCGGCCGGGCGTACGGTGAATGTGAGTCCCAGGCGGTTGAGCAGAGCCCTGCGATAGGGAGAGGAGGAACCCAACACGAGCGCGCGGTTCATCGGGTCCGCAACTCCTCTGGGCTCTCCGCCGGGTCATTGACGGATCGCCCGTGAATCGCGTATCTTTTTCCGTTTATGTCGATACCCATGATCGTCGAACTGCGGCGATTCTGTGAAGAGTCTGGCGTGGCGGAGGCGGTCTTCAGTCCGTCACAACTGCCGCGCTTGATCGACAGTGTCGCAGATACGGCGGGAGAGGTGTCGTTGTTGGTGCGCGGTGGCCTTGACGCACAGGGCCGGCTCAGCCTCGATGTTCGCATCCATGGCGAGTTGCAAGTCCTCTGTCAGCGCTGTCTGCTGCCGATGAGGGTGCCGCTCGAGATCGCCGAGACGCTCTGCTTCGGTGACGACAGGGGAGCCGATAGGCTGGATCGGTCTGGTCTGGACCTGGATCAGGAGGAGTGCCTGCCAATGGTGAGGCACGTCGACCTGGTCGAACTGGTTGAGGAAGAGGTGCTGCTGTCGCTGCCGATGTTGCCGCGCCACGCAGTTTGTGAGTTGCCCGGCCCGGCGGATCCCGGGAAGCTGTCGCCGTTCGCGGCGCTCCGAGGTCTCGCTGCCCGCATGGGCGAGGGGCCGGACGAGGAACGATGAGGCCGGGCAGGGGTGTCCGGCTCGCAAGGGAGAAGCAGACATGGCCGTTCAACAGAACAAGAAGTCCCCATCCAAGCGCGGCATGCACCGCTCGCATGACTTCCTGACCAATCCGCCCCTGGCGGTCGAACCCGCGACAGGCGAGACGCACCTGCGTCACCACATCTCGCCGAACGGTTTTTACCGCGGCCGCAAGGTCGTGCGCACGAAGCACGACGAGTGAGGCCCGCCGGGGCGGCCCGGCAGTCTCCGATCGGGTCGTGCCGCGGGTGTGGTCTCACCCCGGGTCAGGCCCGCAAACGGCCCTCCTGCCCATGACCGTGACTCTCGCCATCGATGCGATGGGCGGCGACCGCGGCCTTGCCGTCACCGTCCCGGCAGCCGTCGAGTTCCTCCGACGTTCGCCTTTGGACCGTATCGTCCTCGTCGGCGACGAAGCCCTCATCCGCTCAGAACTTGCGCCGCGTGCGGCTCAGGTGGGGGACCGCATCGACGTTCGGCATGCGACGCAGGTCGTCGACATGGACGAGGCGCCAGCCTTGGCGATGCGCAAGAAGAAGGACTCATCGATGCGAGTCGCCATCGACCTGGTCGAGCAAGGCCTTGCTCAGGCTTGCGTCAGCGCCGGCAACACCGGTGCCCTGATGGCCACCGCCCGGTTCGTACTGAAGACGCTGCCGGGCATCGACCGACCTGCCATCGCCAGCATCATCCCGTCGCAGCGGGGTGCCGTCTGCATCCTTGACCTTGGGGCGAATGTGGACTGTACGCCGGAGCATCTGCTGCAGTTCGGCATCATGGGCAGCGCACTGGTGGCCGCCGCGGAGAACAAGGCCTCACCAACCGTCGCACTTCTCAATATCGGCTCCGAGGAGATCAAGGGCAATGAGGTGGTCAAGCGCGCGGCGGCACTGCTCCGCGAGAGCCCGATCAACTTCGTCGGCAATGTCGAGGGCACCGAGGTCTACCGTGGTGCGGTCGATGTCGTGGTCTGCGATGGCTTTGTCGGCAACGTCTTCCTCAAAGCCTCCGAGGGCCTGGCACAGATGCTGCGGGTTTTCCTGCGACAGGAATTCGGCCGAAGCTGGCTGACGCGGTTCTCAGCCTTGCTGGCGTGGCCGGTCATCGAAGCTTTCCGCAAGCGCGTCGACCATCGTCGCTACAACGGAGCCAGTCTGTTGGGACTGCGCGGCATCGTCGTCAAGAGCCACGGGTCCGCCGATGTACTGGGCTTCCGCTGCGCCATCGAGCGGGCCGCGGAAGAAGCCCGACATGGCCTGATCGAGCGCATCACTGCTCACCTCGAGACACTCCACCCGGTCGCCGCATGAGCTTCTGCCGTATCGTCGCGACCGGTTCGTACCTGCCGGCGCGCGTCGTCACCAACGCCGAACTCGCCAGCCGCATCGATACCAGCGACGACTGGATCCGCTCGCGCAGCGGGATCGCGCAACGGCATATCGCCGAGGCAGGTGAGAGGACCAGCGATCTGGCAGTGAGAGCAGCTCGTGCGGCGCTCGAGACGGCCGCCTGGGACCCGGATGCGCTGGACCTCGTGATCGTCGCCACAACCACGCCCGACATGACATTTCCGAGCACCGCCTGCATCGTTCAGGCCGGGCTCGGCTTGACCAATGGTTGCCCCGCCTTCGACCTGCAAGCGGTGTGCAGCGGCTTCATCTATGCCTTTGCCACTGCCGACGCGATGATCCGCTGCGGTTCGGTACGACGAGCACTGGTGATCGGCGCCGAGACGCTCAGCCGCATCGTCGACTGGAGCGACCGTGGGACCTGCGTACTGTTCGGAGATGGTGCCGGGTGCGTGCTCCTGGAAGCGGCATCCGAACCCGGCGTCGTTGCCTGCCGCCTGCACGCGGATGGTCGCCATGCGGCCATCCTCAAGGCACCAGGTGTTCTCGACGCGGGCGCCATCCACGGCAGACCGTTCATCGAGATGGATGGCCAGGCGGTGTTCCGGTTCGCCGTCGAAGCTCTGGCGGAAACGGCTCTGGAGACACTCGAGGCCCACGGCCTGAGTGGTTCGGATATCGACTGGATGGTGCCGCATCAGGCCAACATCCGCATCATCCAGTCTACCGCCAAGCGGCTGAGGATCCCCATGGAACGGGTGGTCACAACCGTGGAAGAGCATGGCAATACGTCCGCCGCCTCGATCCCTTTGGCGCTCGATGTGGCGATCCGAGATGGCCGCATCCAGCGCGGACAGATGTTGTTGATGGAAGGTATCGGTGCCGGCTTCGCCTGGGGCTCGGCGCTGGTGCGCTACTGAACAGAACCGGTATCGAGGCCCACGCTATGCTTGCTTTCGTGTTCCCCGGCCAAGGGTCGCAATCGGTCGGGATGATGAACGACTTCGCTGACCTCCCGGAGGTGCGTGAGACCTTTGAGGAGGCCTCCCGTATCCTCGGCCTCGATCTCTGGCTGATGGTCACCACCGGCCCCGAGGCGGAGCTCAACCGGACGGTCAATACCCAGCCAGCGGTGCTCACCGCTGGCATCGCCCTGTGGCGGGCTTGGTGCGCGCGTGGCGGAGCTCGACCAGCGGTCGCCGCTGGTCACAGCCTGGGTGAGTTGGTCGCTCTGACCGCCGCTGACGCGCTCGATCTTGCCATCGCGTTGCCGCTGGTCCTTGTGCGCGCCCGGTTGATGCAGGATGCGGTAAGCGGGCAGGCGACCGCGATGATGGCGATACTCGGTCTCGATGATGGTGCGGTTATCGCCGCCTGCACCGAGGCTGCCGAGGGCGAGGTCTGCGAGGCGGTCAACTTCAATGGCCCGGGCCAAGTCGTCATTGCCGGTCATGCGGATGCAGTGAAACGCGCCGGCGATATCGCCAGATCGAGAGGCGCCAAACGGGCTCTGCCACTGGCGGTCAGCGTACCGAGCCACTGTTCTCTTCTGCAGGATGCCGGGAGGGCGTTCGGCGAGCACCTGCGCGACGCCGCCATCGTTGCGCCGTGCTTTCCGGTCATCCAGAACGCCGATGGCGTGTCGCAGAACGATGCGGCCGCCATCCGAGACGCCCTCGGCCGCCAACTCTACTCGCCGGTACCTTGGACTACCATCGTCACCCGCATGGTGGCCGGCGGGGTCACGCGCATCGTCGAGTGTGGTCCGGGAAAGGTACTGACCGGGCTCAACAAGCGGATCACTGATCAGGCCGAGTGCCTTGCCCTGAGCGACCGTTCGACATTTGACCGCCTGTTGGGAGCCTGAGATGCCCGATCTGCCACACATCGCCCTTGTCACCGGTGCCAGCCGCGGCATCGGACAAGCCATCCTGCATGCCCTGGCCCACACTGGTATGCGGGTGGTCGGTACCGCCACCTCCGAGGACGGTGCCGGATCGATCAGTGCCGCGCTCGCGGCTGCGGGGCTGTCGGGACGTGGTGCCAGGCTCGACGTGCGCGATGGCCCAGCCGTTGAGGCGCTGTTGGCGAATATCGAGTCGCGCGAGGGTGCGCTCTCGGTCCTGGTGAACAACGCCGGCATCACCCGCGACAATCTGCTGATGCGCATGAAGGATGAGGAATGGGAGGAAATCCTTGCGACCAACCTTACATCGGTGTTCCGCCTGTCGCGGGCGGTCATCCGGCCGATGATGAAGGCGCGCTACGGGCGCATCATCAATATCACATCGGTCGTGGGGCACGCTGGCAATGCGGGGCAGACCAACTACTCGGCGGCCAAGGCCGGGCTCACTGGTTTCAGCAAATCGCTGGCGCGCGAGGTCGGCAGCAGGGGGATCACCGTCAACTGCGTTGCACCAGGCTTCATCGACACCGACATGACGCGCGCCCTCAGCGAGGCGCAACGTGAGACCCTGCTCGGAAACATCCCTGCCGGGCGTCTCGGGCTGGCGGAGGACGTGGCCGCCGCAGTGGCCTTTCTGGCTTCGCCTTCGTCGGGCTATATCACCGGTGAGACCCTGCACGTCAACGGTGGCATGTACATGGCCTGACACCGCGGTCGGGGGTGTACCGGACGGGTGTGCATGCTGCGCTGCGGGATAGGCGGAAACGGAATTTTGGTAGTATGCGCAGCGGCCTTGAACGGGCCGTCAGGCCTCCGGGGAAAGCCTGCCGGATGGTCGCTCCCTGTCAACGAGGATGGAACAGCAGATGGAAAACATCGAACAGCGTGTCAAGAAGATCGTCGCCGAGCAGCTTGGCGTGAGCGAGGCGGAGGTCAAGAACGAGTCGTCGTTCGTCGACGACCTCGGTGCCGACTCGCTGGACACCGTGGAACTGGTGATGGCGCTTGAAGAGGAGTTCGAGTGCGAGATCCCGGACGAAGAAGCCGAGAAGATCACCACTGTGCAACAGGCCATCGACTACGTCTCGGCCCACCTGAAGTAGCAGACGGCGGCCGCGCCCGGCCGCTGCGTTTCCGCGGCAGACGCTCCCGACACGGGTCTGCTGCTGTCCGGAGAACCGGGAGGATCGATTTGTCCCGCCGTCGCGTCGTCGTTACCGGAATCGGCATCGTCTCGCCCATCGGCATCGGTGCGGTTGAGAACTGGTCTTCGATAGAAGCCGGCCACTCTGGGATCACCCGCATCACGCGCTTTGATGCTTCAGCGATGGCGTGCCAGATCGCCGGCGAGGTCAAGGGCTTCGATCCGACACGATACATCTCGCCCAAGGAAGTCCGAAGGATGGATACCTTCATCCATTTCGGACTGGCAGCCGGCTTCGAGGCCGTGCATGACGCCGGACTCGACAGCCCCTTGCCCGACCCGACGCGGATCGGGGTCAACATCGGCGCGGGTATCGGTGGTCTGCCGCTGATTGAGGAGACGCATGCCGCTCTGGTCGAGGGCGGTCCGCGCAAGGTCTCTCCGTTCTTCATCCCGGGGTCGATCATCAACATGATCTCGGGCAATCTCTCGATCCAGTTCGGATTCAAGGGTCCGAATCTAGCGATGGTGACAGCTTGCACCACGGCCACGCACTGCATCGGGGAGTCAGGGCGCATCATCGAGTACGGCGACGCCGACATCATGATCGCGGGCGGCGCGGAAGCCGCCATCTCACCGCTCGGCATCGCCGGCTTCGCAGCAGCAAGGGCGCTGTCTACGCGCAACGACGACCCCGCCGGAGCATCCCGACCATGGGACCTCGGACGCGATGGTTTCGTGATGGGCGAGGGTGCCGGTGTGCTGGTGCTCGAGGAGTACGAACATGCCAAGGCGCGCGGCGCCAGGATCTACTGCGAACTGGCGGGCTACGGGATGAGCGGCGATGCCCATCACATCACGGCACCTTGCGAAGATGGAGAGGGTGCTTACCGATGTATGGTCAATGCATTGCGCAATGCTTCTGCGAACCCGGATGAAGTCGATCACATCAATGCACATGGCACGTCGACGCCGCTCGGTGATGTCGCCGAGACCGTCGCGGTGAAGCGTGCCCTGGGCGATCACGCCCACCGGGTCGCGGTCAGTTCCACCAAGTCTATGACCGGGCACCTGCTGGGGGCCGCAGGTGGGGTGGAGGCCGTGTACACGGTGCTTGCAGTACACCACCAGACCGCCCCCCCCACCATCAACCTGCATCAGCAGGACCCCCAGTGCGACCTGGACTTCGTGCCCAACACGGCACGTGAGATGGGGATCCGGCTCGCCCTTTCGAACTCCTTCGGTTTCGGCGGCACCAACGGTACGCTCGCCTTCCGCAGGACTTAAGTCAACGGTCGCGGACACCGGGTGGCCGCCGCTCAGGAACTGCACTCAGCTCGCGACCCGGGCCCCGGCGTCGGGACTGTCGCGTCTGATGACCGAGGGTTGCTCTATGGTGACGGTGTGTTCCGGACCTTCCGGCACGGACCGAGAGGTGTCTGGGACCGGGAAGCGCAATTCGAACTTCTCGCAAACGACTGCCGAAGACTGGGGTTGCCACCGGCCCCTTCCGCGCGCCTTGATGCCCACATCGCCGAGGCAGTGGGCGATGCCGAAAACTCGTCGCTAGTGGTCCGCGTCACAGTCACGCGTGGCTGCGGAAGCCGTGGCTATCGCCCGCCTTCGCCCGCGGAACCCGCGGTACATGTCACGGTCAGCCAGGCGCCTGAGCGCAGGTCTTGGGATTCCGGTTATCGGCTCCGGCTCTGCGGGCTGCGGTTGGGCCACCAGCCGCGGCTCGCCGGCTGCAAGCATCTCAATCGGCTCGAGAACGTTCTTGCGCGCGCCGAGTGGGACGACCCGGAGATCGACGATGGTCTGTTGCTAGATCAAGCCGGGTGTGTGGTCGAGACGGTATCCGCGAACCTCTTCTGGCGTCGCGGGAAACAGGTCTTCACGTCAGCCCTTGACCTTGCAGGAGTCGCCGGGCGACAGCGTGAGCGGGTCCTTGAGGCACTGCAAGCCTCGGGCATGGAGGTCCGCATCGGACATTTTCCGCTTCAAGCTTGGGCATCCGCGGACGAGGCCTGGGTGTGCAACAGCGTCATCGGTCTGCGCGCGGTCACCGCCTTCGGGCAGCTGTCGTTGTCGCCAGGCCCGACCGCCCACGCTCTCGCGATGGGCCCGTTCGTCGACTGGCAGCCGGGTGCGACTTGAGTCGACGCGGCCGCGGCTCTGCACCTCTGGGACGCTCCCGTTCGGGTCCGGCGACCTCGCTTTTGCGCACATTCGTGGCAATGCTCTCACTGGTGGTCACGGTGGCGGCGGGTGGACTGTTCTGGTATGCCCGCAGCCCATATGAGCTGAAGAGTGACAGCGTCACCATCGACATCCCCCATGGTAGCCAGCGCACGGTCGCACAGAGCCTGGTCGAGCAGGGTGTCGGCACGCTGCAGACCCCTTTCTGGCTTCTGGCCCGCCTGAGCGGACTGGGCTCAGGCATCCAGGCCGGACGCTACCGCGTAGATGCGGGCACCACGCCGTACAAGTTGCTTGAGAAGATGGTGCGCGGTGACACGGTCAAGGTCGCTGTGACGCTGGTCGAGGGCTGGCGCTTTGCCCAGTGGCGTCTTGCCCTGGCCACCGAGAGCGGTCTGCGCAATGATTCGGCGACGATGAGCGACGCCGAGCTCATGGCATGGCTCGGCGCACCAGACCTGGCGGCGGAGGGGCGGTTCCTGCCAGACACGTACATCGTGAGTCATGGCACGTCCGACAGAGTGGTCCTGCGGATGGCGTTCCGGGCTATGCAGGATGCCCTCCGATCCGCTTGGGCGGAACGGACGGAAGATACCCCCGCGCGCAATCCGGACGAGGCCCTGGTGCTCGCTTCCATCGTCGAGAAGGAGACCGGCGTGCCAGAGGAGCGGCCCCTCATCGCCGGCGTGTTCGGCAACCGCTTGCGTCGCGGCATGCTTCTTCAGACCGACCCTGCGGTCATCTACGGGCTTGGCGATCGGTTCGACGGCAACCTCACGCGGGCGGATCTGCAGCGCGATACGCCATGGAACACCTACACCCGGGCTGGCCTGCCGCCGACGCCGATCGCGATGCCAAGCCGCGCCTCACTGCTTGCCGCGGTACGTCCTGCGCCCACCGATGCGCTCTACTTCGTTGCCGCGGGTGGCGGCCGGCACACCTTCTCGGCCACCCTCGAGGCCCACAATCGTGCCGTGCGCCGACTGGTCCAACGGAGTCGACCATGAATGGGCTTTTCATCAGCTTCGAGGGCATCGACGGGGCTGGCAAGAGTACTCACATCGCAAGGCTGCAACGGCACCTGCTTGCGCGTGGCCGATCCGTATGCCTGACACGCGAGCCGGGCGGCACCCCACTTGGCGAGTCGATGCGGGAATGGGTACTGCACCAACCCGTCCACCCGCTGACCGAGGTCCTGATGATGTTCGCGGCGCGAGCCGAGCACCTCGACAAGGTCATCCGGCCTGCGCTGGCCGCCGGGCAGGTGGTGCTGTGTGACCGCTTCACCGATGCGACGCTGGCTTACCAGGGGGGTGGACGCGGCTTCGACATGGGTTTTCTGCGCAGCCTGGCGAAGCAGGTCGAGGCGGGCACACGGCCGGTGCTCACGGTACTCTTCGATCTACCGCCCGCGATCGGCCGTATCCGGCTCCAAGGTCTCAAGGCGCCAGACCGGTTCGAGCGCGAGCAGCAAGCCTTCTTCGTCCGAGTCCGGCAAGCCTACCTGGATCTCGTGCGCGAAGACCCGGATCGGTTCATGGTTCTAGACGCGAGCCGACCGCTCGATCAGGTGACAGCGGAGATGCTGAGGATGTTCGAGGAGCACTTCGCTTGAACCGACGTCGCCGGATCGTGACCTGCCATCGAAAGCGATGCGTCAAATGAGCCAGGATGACGGGCTCGTTGGCCTGCTCGGTCATGTTGTAGACCCGCACGCCGGTATGCCACCTTGGCTGGCACCGCTCGCCGGCCGACTGCTGGCAAAGCGTTCGGCGATGCCGCACGCGCTACTGATCAGTGGCGCGGCTGGCACCACTCTCGAACGTCTGGCTGAAGTCCTCGCCGCCGGCCTGCTCTGCGACAAACCGGACTCCGAGGGACACGCTTGTGGCGGATGCACCGCTTGCCTCCTGCTCGCTGCGGGCAACCACCCGGACCTGCTCTGGCTGCGGCCTGACGAAGGCGATGAGAGCACGGGCCGCAATGCATCCACCCAGATCCGCATCGAGGGGGTGCGTCGATTGATCGCCACGCTGACTTTGAGACCGCATCACGGCTTGACGCGGGTCAGTGTCATCGATCCCGCCGAAGCGATGAATCCGGCAGCCGCCAATGCCCTGCTCAAGGTGCTCGAGGAACCTCAACCGGGCAATGTGCTGCTGCTGATCAGCGGCAGACCGACGCGCTTGCTTCCCACCTTGCGCAGTCGCTGCATCGAGCAACGCGTGGTCCCGGGACGACAGGCATGGCCAGAGGCTGGAGTGCAAAGGGCCTTTGGGCACGATGCCAGCCCCGACGAGGAGCTCATGGCCCTGCTGCGAGACCCTTCGCCGGACGCGGCTGCTCGGGAACTCTGGCCGGTGCAGCGCGGCTTGCTGGAGGTCCTGGCCGGTGGCGCTCGGTTGCAGGTGCTGGCCGCCTCCCGCGCCGCGCGGCTGACACTGCCCGCGACGCTCGAAGTGCTCTCGCGCTGGATACACGATCTGGCGCGGGTGAAAGCGGGGGCCGAACCGCGCTTTCTGCCCAAGCGGAGCGCCTCGCTCGCGAAGGTAGCCCTCGAGGCGGACCTTCAGGGCGTTGTGCACATGAGCAGACGGCTCGCCGAATGGCAGCGCCACGCACAACATCCCCTGCACGGGCCCTTGACGGTGGCGGATATCCTGCTGGAGTACCGTGCCGAAGTCTTCCCCCAAAACCGTACACGCCAGCCCCCGGCGGCATTGCCCGGTCTGCAGCCATCGCGGGCCGCACCGGGCTCCGCCGCGGCATCCGTGCACAGCGCAACCAAAGCATGAGAGTTGTCGACTCTCACTGCCATCTGGATTTCCCCGCCCTCGTCGCCGACCTCGAGGGCATCCTGGCGCGGATGGCAGCCCGTGGCGTAGAGCGCGCCATGTGCATCTCGGTCACTCTGGATGATCTGCCGCGAGTGATCGCTCTGGCCGAGCGACACCCGCAGCTCTGGGCCACGGTAGGCGTCCATCCAGACTACGAAGACACGCCGGAGCCCACGGTCGAAGACCTGGTGTATCGGGCACGACACCCGCGGGTGCTGGCGATCGGCGAGACCGGACTCGACTACTACCGGCTCAGCGGCGATCTGGAGTGGCAGCGCGAGCGCTTTCGTACCCACATCCGGGCCGCGCGTCGGGCCGGCAAACCGTTGGTCATCCATACCCGTAGTGCCGCCGCCGATACGTTGCGCATCATGGAGGAGGAGGGCGCTGCGGAAGTCGGCGGCGTCATGCACTGTTTCACGGAGACTCAAGCGGTTGCCGATGCCGCCATCGCCATGAATTTCCTGATCTCCTTCTCCGGCATCGTCACCTTCAAGAATGCGCGGGACCTGCAGGAGGTCGCGCGGACACTGCCGCTCGATCGCATGCTGGTGGAGACCGACTCGCCCTATCTGGCTCCGGTCCCCCATCGCGGAAAGACCAATGAACCCTCCTGGGTGGTCCATGTGGTTGAGTTCATTGCGAGACTAAGAGACGTTGAACCCGCGGTCGTGGCAGAAGCGACCACCAGCAACTTCGAGCGCGTCTTTTTGCGTGGAGTGACGTGAGTCTCCTCGGGATGCTGTTGGCCTTTTCCCTGCCGCTCTTCGGGGAAGGCTCCTTCACGTACGACGACGTGGTGATCGCGGTGCGAAACTCGCGGGTCGAGGAGGTGGCCGGCTACCTGGCCCGGGGAGCCGATGTGGAGGCGACCGATACCGAAGGCAACACCTTGCTGATGCTTGCCGTGCGCGAGAAGGATGCGCGGATGACAGACCTGCTGCTGCGTGCAAGGGCCCGCGTCAATGCCCGCAACCTGCGCAACGAGACCCCTCTGATGGCCGCTGCCTGGAGTCGCTGCGAGCCGTGTGTCGCCCTGCTTCTGGAGCGTGCGGCGGCGATCGACAATCCGGCTGCACCCTGGACACCATTGCACTACGCCGCTCACCAGGGAGAGAGCCGCATCGTCGGGATGCTGCTGCGGGCCGGAGCCGATCCGAACGCAGTCGCCGCCAATGGCACCACGCCCTTGATGATGGGCGCGATGTCCGGTGTGATCGGCGTGGCACAGGCACTGCTCAAGGCTGGCGCCGACCCCTCGCGGCGCAATCTCAACCGGGACCGTGCCGAGGACATTGCCTCACGACGCGGACACACCGATTACGCCGCGCTGATGCGCGGGGAGCAGCCGCGGTCCCTGATGCGGCGTCTGCTGGACGTGCTGAACCCGGGCGGCAGCAGCGACACCGGGAGCATCCCGCCCCGTCAGTGAGCAGAAGCCCATCTCGGGCGGAGTCCTGCGCAACGGGATACGCCTCTTCGCTGCGTCATCCAAGGCAAGGAAGCTACCGCGCAGCCTCGATCACGCCGCCCCCGAGGCAGACCCTGCTCTCGTAGATGACGACGCTCTGACCCGGCGTGACAGCGAACTGCGGAGTGGCGAAAGCGACCTCGAATCCATCCGCGCCGAGCGCCGAAAGACTGCATGGTGCGTCCTCCTGGCGATATCGCGTCTTGGCACCGAACACCCAGTGCTCGCGAGGCGCTGAGCCGGCGATCCAGTGCACATCCGTCGCCTTGAGGGAACCGCTGTGCAACATCGGGTGCTGATGACCCTGCACCACAGTCAGCGTATTGCTCGCATGGTCCTTGGCAGCCACGAACCACGGTTCGCCAGTGCCACCGCGTCTCCCCCCGACACCGATCCCCTGACGTTGGCCTATGGTGTAGAAGGGGACACCTGCATGCTCGCCGATGACCAGACCCTCCGGGGTGACCATGGGTCCTGACCTGAGCGGAAGGTAGCGTTGAAGGAACTCGCGGAACCTGCGCTCGCCGATGAAGCAGATGCCCGTGCTGTCCTTTTTCGTCGCGGTCGCAAGGCCATGCGTACGGGCGATGTGGCGAACCTCGGTCTTGCGCATGGCCGCAAGCGGGAACAGAGTCTTCGACAACTGCCTCTGGTCAAGACGGTACAGAAAGTAGCTCTGGTCCTTGGTCCCGTCCTCCGCCTTCAGCAACTCGAAACGGCCATCGACCTGGCGCACGCCGGCATAGTGGCCGGTCGCGATGTGGTCCGCGCCCAAACGGATGGCGTGGTCGAGGAAGGCGCGGAACTTGATCTCGCTGTTGCACAGGATGTCGGGATTCGGTGTGCGTCCGGCGGCATATTCGTCGAGAAAACAACGGAACACCCGGTCACGGTACTCCTCGACGAAATCTACGGCTTCGAGATCGATGCCGATGCGGTCCGCGACTGCAGCGGCATCGATGAGGTCCTGACGTGAGGCGCAATAGTCCTCGGTATCGTCATCCGCCCAGTTCTTCATGAACAGGCCGACAACCTTGTAGCCCTGCTGCTTGAGCAGCAAGGCGGCGACCGAGGAATCCACGCCACCAGACAAGCCCACCACGACTGTCGCTGCGCTCATGGCCGGCCGGCGAACGCGATGGCTGGCAGTGAACGTCCATCCGGCGCCAAACGGTGCAAGGTTTCCAGCGGCAGCCGCAGACCGTCCCGGTGATCAGCGATGCAGCGCGCCACCAACGGACTGCGGTGCCTCGCGTGCAGGGCATCGACCTCCTCGGTGCTGAACCAACGCGCGTCAAGGATGCCCTCGTCGAGCGTCGAGGCCGGCAAGCGCTCACCGACCTCGCCGCAGAATGCGACCCGCAGGAAGGTCTCGCCGTCGGGGTGTTCCCAAAGATAGACGCCGACCAGATGCTCGGGAGTGAAGATACGTCCGGTCTCTTCCCAAACCTCGCGGACCACGGCATCCAGAAGCGACTCCCCGGGATCGAGGTGTCCTGCTGGCTGATTCAGCACGACGCTCCCCTCGCTGAGTTCCTCGACCAGGAGATGGTGGCCCTTGCGCTCGATGATGGCAGCGACGGTGACGTGGGGGGTCCAGATCATGGCTCGCGGCGAGAAGGGTGAGGCGGGATTCTAGACCGGGCACCCCGCCGGCGCGGGATGCGTTCCGCAGCCAGGGGTCGAGTCAGTCGACCGCGTTCGTGCGAAAGCCCGTCAGCAGCCTCCAGGGGGCGCACATCTGCCTCCCTCCAGCACCCCGGTGGCAGGTCGTCCACCCTCCAGGGGCCGATGGCGACGCGAACCAGGCGTAGGGTAGGGTGGCCCACCGCTGCGGTCATGCGGCGCACCTGGCGGTTGCGTCCCTCGGCGAGATTCAGTTCGATCCAGGCGGTAGGGATGGATCCGCGGAAGCGGATAGGCGGATGGCGCACCCACAACCAGTCCGGAGCCTCGATGCGCCTTGCCTCGCAGGGGAGGGCCGGCCCGTCGTTCAGCAGGATGCCTCCACCCAGTCGCGCCAACGCCGCCGGTGTCGGAATGCCTTTAACCTCGGCCAGATAGGTCTTGCGCAGTTGGAAGCGTGGCTGACTGATGAGCGCCTGCCAGGGGCCATGGTCTGTGAGCAGCAACAAGCCCTCGCTGTCCGCATCGAGCCGGCCCGCAGGATACACTCCCGGGACCTGCACGAAGTCGGCCAGCGTCGGCCGGTCATCGCAGCGACTGAACTGACAGACCACGCCAAAGGGCTTGTTCAAGGCGATCAGGCGCGGCACGCGTGGAGACCCCCGGAAAAGATGGCAGGAAGACCCTGCCCATCCCCACGCCTGACCGCAGCCGGGTCCTGCGCTTCGCAACGGGACGACTGAAGCAAAAGGGAGCCGTGAGGCTCCCTGAGCGAACTCCGCAGGCCGCCTGACAGCGGCCACAGATCCATCACCAGCGACTCAATGGAACTGCTCTTCCTCGGTCGAACCGGTCAGCGCCTTGACGCTGGACGACCCGCCCTGGATCACGGTGGTGACATCGTCAAAGTACCCCGCACCGACCTCCTGCTGGTGCGAGACGAAGGTGTAGCCTTTGTCGCGGGCCGCGAACTCCGGCTCCTGCACCATGTTCACGTAGTGCTTCATGCCCTCGCCGCGCGCGTAGGCATGCGCGAACTGGAAAGTCTGGAACCAGTTGATGTGGATGCCGGCGAGGGTGATGAACTGGTACTTGTAGCCGAGCGCCGACAACTCGTCCTGGAACGAGGCGATCTGCCTGTCGTCGAGATTCTTCTTCCAGTTGAAGGAGGGTGAGCAGTTGTAGGACAGCAACTTGCCAGGGCAAGCGGCGTGGACGGCCTGTGCGAATTCGCGGGCGAAGCCGATGTCCGGCACGCCGGTCTCGCACCAGACGAGATCAGCGTAGGGCGCATAGGCAACGCCGCGGCTGATGGCCTGCTCGAGGCCGTTCTTGACACGGTAGAAGCCCTCTTGGGTGCGTTCTCCAGTAAGGAACGGCTTGTCGTTGGCATCGTAGTCCGAAGTCAGGAGATTCGAGGCTTCGGCGTCGGTGCGGGCCAGGATCAGGGTGGGTACACCCATGGTGTCCGCAGCGAGACGCGCAGCGATCAGCTTCTCGACCGCCTCACGGGTCGGCACCAAAACCTTGCCTCCCATGTGTCCGCACTTCTTGACTGCCGCCAGCTGGTCTTCGAAATGCACGCCGGATGCGCCGTTCGCGATCATGTTCTTCATCAGTTCGAAGGCGTTGAGGACCCCGCCGAAGCCGGCCTCAGCGTCGGCCACAATGGGCAGAAAGTAATCAACGTACTCTTTGTCGCCGGGGCTGACACCACGCGACCATTGGATCTCGTCCGCGCGCTTGAAGGTGTTGTTGATGCGGCGCACCATGGTCGGCACGGAATCGTAGGCGTAGAGCGACTGGTCCGGATACATGGTCTCCGACGTGTTGCCGTCGGCAGCCACTTGCCAACCCGACAGATAGACCGCCTCGACACCTGCCTTGGCCTGCTGCATCGCCTGACCGGCGGTGATGGCGCCGAAGGCGTTGACGTAGCCCTTCTTGGCACCGCCATTGACCAGCGACCAGAGCTTCTCTGCACCGCGCTTGGCGTAGGTGTATTCCGGTTGGATGCTGCCGCGCAGTCGCACCACGTCGGCAGCGCTGTAGCCGCGCTTGACCAGCTTCCAGCGGGGATTGTTGGCCCAATCCTGCTCAAGGGCGGAGATCTGTTGTTCACGGCTCGACATGCTTGACTCCTGTTTGCTTTGATGGGTGTTGCCTGGGATGTCCCGACGCGGTGGTGGGGACCATGGTCTTGTCACGGTGTGGCTCAGATCAGTGGGGTCTCGGCCAGGATCACACCATCCTCGTCGGCGTAAAGCCAAAGCCCGGCACGTATCGTCTGTCCAGCAAAGGTCACGGGGATGCCGACGTCGCCGGCACCCTTCTTCACACTTTTCATCGGGTGGGTGCCCAACGCCAGCACGCCCAGCGGCATCTCCCCGATGGCAGCGCTGTCGCGGATGGCCCCAAATACCAGGAGGCCGGCCCAGCCCTGATCCACAGCCATCCTGGCCAGGATGTCGCCGACCATTGCACAACGCAGCGAACCGCCAGCATCGACTACCAGCACCCGGCCTTCGCCGGGCCTTCCCAACTCGGCCTTCACCAAGACATTGTCCTCGAATGCCTTTACGGTCTGCACCGGACCGCAGAACCGGGACAAGCCGCCGAAATGGGCGAAAAGAGGTTCAAGGGCGACACACCTGCCCTCGTTGGCATCGCAAAGGTCCGCAGTGGCGAAGTCGATCATGAAGCTGGCTGAACCGGGAGTTGATAGGGCACCGTTGAACCGATTCCGGATGGTGCAGGCAAACCGACGATGCCACAATCACTCTATGTTATGTCTTATATAAGACTGGTCGACAGCTGCAAAAAACCCCGGTCTTGGCCGGGGTCCTCTGTTCCTACAGGGCCCGCTTCAAGCGGCCTTGATCTTCGATGCCTGCTTGCCTTTGGGACCTTGGATGACCTCGAAACTCACCTTTTGACCCTCTTTCAGGCTCTTGAAACCAGCCATGTCGATGGCCGAGAAGTGGGCGAAAAGATCCTCGCCACCCTCATCGGGAGTGATGAACCCGAAGCCTTTGGCGTCGTTGAACCACTTGACGGTACCAGTTGCCATGCAAAACTCCCTCCTGCGCTTTTGGAAATGATTGTCCCGAGAGACATGCCTGCTTGGCGACCAACCGACCTCGAACATCGCACTGGCAGAGCGCAGGGAGAATGCAGGTGCTGACGACAAGCCCGTGCATATTGAGCGCGACCGCCACTGCGCGTCAAGGGCGAGTGCACCGCCCGTTCCCTTCCACGATGCGTGAGCCTTGAAAAACGGGGCCCAATCGTCAACTATGGGAGCAGGGCCGTGCCCCCCGAGGATGCCGATCTTGCCGAATCAGACCCGTAGCGTCGGCGACGCCCTGTTGAAGGAGCGCCGCGCACGCGCCAAACCGCCGCGCTTGTTCAAGGTGTTGCTGGTCAATGACGATTACACTCCCATGGAGTTCGTCGTCGATGTGCTGCAGAGATTCTTCCACCTCGACATGGAAAGCGCCACACGGGTCATGCTCAAGGTTCATACTGAAGGCGTCGGTGTCTGTGGGGTCTTCCCCCGTGATGTCGCCGCGACCAAGGTGGAACAGGTCCTGTCCCACGCCCGCTCGCACAAGCATCCCTTGCAGTGCCTGATGGAGGAGAATTGAGCCCATGATCGCCCAGGAACTTGAAGTCAGCCTCCATATGGCGTTCATGGATGCGCGGCAGAAGCGGCACGAGTTCATCACCGTGGAGCATCTTCTGTTGGCGCTCATCGACAACCCTTCTGCCGGGGAAGTCCTGGTCAACTGTGGTGCCAACCTCGAAGACCTGCGGAAGGTGCTCACCGAGTTCGTGGCCGAACACACGCCGCAGGTGGCCGGTGACGGCGACGTCGATACCCAACCCACCTTGGGTTTCCAGCGCGTCATCCAGCGCGCTATCCTCCATGTGCAGTCTTCTGGCAAGAAGGAGGTGACCGGCGCCAACGTCCTCGTCGCCATCTTCGGCGAGAAGGATTCGCACGCGGTGTACTTCCTGCATCAGCGTGGGGTAACACGCCTTGATGTGGTGAACTTCATCTCACACGGCATCAGCAAGGCTCAGCCCGCCGGTTCGGGGCCCAAGACCGAGGGCGAGCCGGAGAGCGAGGCTGAGGCGCCCGCCAACGGTGCCCTTGACCAATACACGGTCAATCTCAACCAGCAGGCCTTGGGTGGCAAGATCGACCCGCTGATCGGTCGGGAGAGGGAAGTCGAACGGGTCATCCAGACGCTCTGCCGCCGCCGCAAGAACAATCCCCTGTTGGTCGGTGAGGCCGGTGTCGGCAAGACCGCGATCGCAGAAGGATTGGCGCGGCGCATCGTCGAGGACGATGTGCCTGACATCCTCGCCGAGTCGGTGGTGTATGCGCTCGACATGGGGGCACTGCTGGCGGGTACCAAGTACCGGGGCGACTTCGAGCAGCGCTTGAAGGCGGTCCTGAAGCAGTTGGTCGACAACCCCAAAGCCATCCTCTTCATCGACGAGATCCATACCCTGATCGGAGCGGGAGCGGCCTCCGGGGGTACTCTGGACGCCTCGAACCTGCTCAAGCCGGCACTTGCCAGCGGGCAGTTGAAATGCATCGGAGCCACCACCTATACCGAGTTCCGTGGCGTGTTCGAGAAAGACCACGCGTTGACCCGTCGCTTCCAAAAGATCGATGTGGAGGAGCCCACGGTCGACCAGACAGTGCAGATCCTGTCTGGCCTCAAGACCCGCTTCGAGTCGCATCATGGTGTCCGTTACACGCAGGCAGCGTTGGTCTCTGCGGCCGAGCTTTCGGCACGATTCATCAATGACCGACACCTGCCGGACAAAGCGATCGACGTCATCGATGAGGCTGGCGCAGCGCAGCGCATCCTTCCGAAGAGCCGCCAGAAACGGGTCATCGGCACCCGCGAGATCGAGGAGATCATCGCGCGCATCACGCGTATCCCTTCCAAGAACGTCTCTACCGATGACCGCAACGCGCTGAAGACGCTCGAGCGCGATCTCAAGAGCGTCGTGTTCGGGCAGGACAAGGCCATCGAGGCGCTGTCGTCGGCCATCAAGATGGCGCGCAGCGGACTCGGCAATCCCGCCAAGCCGATCGGCTCCTTCCTGTTCAGTGGTCCCACCGGGGTGGGCAAGACGGAGGTGGCGCGACAACTCGCCTACACCTTGGGCATCGAGTTGATCCGCTTCGACATGTCTGAGTACATGGAGCGACATGCCGTGAGCCGCTTGATCGGTGCCCCGCCGGGCTACGTCGGGTTCGACCAGGGTGGCCAGCTCACCGAATCCATCACCAAGCACCCCTACTGTGTGCTGTTGCTCGACGAGATCGAGAAGGCGCACCCAGATATCTTCAACATCCTGCTGCAGGTCATGGACCATGGCACCCTGACCGACAACAACGGTCGCAAGGCCGACTTCCGCAACGTCGTCATCGTGATGACCACCAACGCAGGTGCCGAGGCACTGACCAAGACTGCGATCGGATTCACCCGACAAGCGTCTGCGGGTGACGAGATGGCCGACATCAAGCGCCTCTTCACCCCGGAGTTCCGCAACCGGCTGGATGCCATCATCTCCTTTGCGCCGCTGGACCATGACGTCATCCTGCAGGTCGTCGAGAAGTTCCTGATGCAGCTCGAGGGCCAGCTCCACGAGCGCAAGGTGGAGGCACATTTCACCCAAGCGCTCAAGGAACACCTGGCAAAGACTGGATTCGACCCCCTGATGGGTGCCCGTCCGATGGCCCGACTCATCCAGGACAGCATCCGCAAGGCCTTGGCGGATGAGCTGCTGTTCGGACGACTGGTGAGCGGTGGCGAGGTGACCATCGATGTCGATGACCAAGGCCAGGTCCGGTTGCAGTTCGAGGAGAAGGAGACCCTCGAGACCGTCTGAGTACTGGGTCCGGCGATGTCCAGAGATCGGTCCCGTTGCATTGTGCGCGGACACATCGGCAGTTCCCGCAGCAGGCCCCGCCTCGAGGTGTGGCTGGCGCGGTCCGTTGGGGTCTGCTTCGCCGCCGTGACGCTGTCGGCGGGATCGGCCCGAGCTGCTCCCGCCATCGACCGTCAGGCTGAACTGTGGGCTGCGGGGTGCGCCTCTTGCCATGGCATGGATGGCAAAGGGGTGGGCGGATTCCCGGCGATCGGCGCTCGCGATGCGAGCGAATTGCTCTCGCTTCTGCTCCGATACCGCTCCGGCGACGGTGAGCCCACCATCATGCATCAGCACTCCAGGGGGTTCTCCGAGTCGGAACTGGCGCGCATCGCTGCCGTCTTCGCCGGCCGACGCAGACCGTGAGCGCGCCCGCCGACCTGCGTCGCCGCGCGCTGTTGCGTACGGGCATCGGAATGGTCGCTTCATCTGCGCTGGCGGCCTGTGCCAGCAGGGCTCCGCGGCGCAATGCGCCGCACGTGGTGATTGTGGGCGGCGGCTTCGCCGGGGCCACCTGCGCCAGATACCTGCGGCTCTGGTCACCGGATACGCGGGTCACCCTGGTCGAGCGCGAGTCAAGTTTCGTCTCCTGCCCGCTCAGCAACCTTGTGATCGGCGGATCGCGTCGGATCGACTCGCTCACGCACGGCTACGACGGCTTACGCCGGCAAGGTGTGATGGTTGCCAAGGACTCGGTGCGTGGTATCGACACCGCGTCCCGCACGGTGATGCTGAGCCGTGGCGCGGAATTGCGCTACGACCGTCTGGTGGTGGCGCCCGGTATCGATGTGATGCCCGAGGCCATCCCCGGCCTCGCCGGGGCGATGCTGGAAGGACGCCTCCTGCATGCCTGGAAGGCGGGAACCCAGACCGTGGCGCTGCGGCAGCAGATCGAGGCGATGCCCGATGGCGGCGTGTTCCTGATGCACATCCCACGAGCACCCTATCGTTGTCCGCCCGGTCCCTACGAGCGGGCCTGTCAGGTGGCGTGGTACTTCCGCCGGCACAAGCCGCGCTCCAAGGTGCTGGTGCTAGACGCCAACGATGACATCGTCTCCAAGAAGGCCCTTTTCCGCGCTGCCTGGGACACCCTGACACCGGGAATCGTCGAGTATCGTGCCTCCCAGGAATTGCTCGAGGTCGATGCGGCACGCGGGTCCGTAGTGCTCGCCTTTGGCGAGGAGCACGCCGATGTGCTCAACGTCATCCCGCCGCAGCGCGCCGGGGGGGTGGCAGCTCTGGCTGGGCTTGTCACAGCCAATGACCGCTGGTGTGGAGTCGACTTCCGCAACTTTGAATCTCTTGCGGCACCCGGGGTGCACGTTCTCGGCGATGCCACGCTCGCTGCACCGCAGATGCCGAAATCGGGACACATGGCCAATGGCCATGCAAAGGTCTGCGCGCACGCCATCGCCGCGCTGCTCGATGGTTGGGATCCAGACCCTGAGCCAGTGGTCGGCAACACCTGCTACAGCTTTGTCACCGACCGTCAGGCGGTGCATGTCGCCTCGGTGCACCGCTACAGCCGCGACAAGCAGACCATGCTTGTGGTCGAGGGCACGTTCGGCGTGTCGCCCGGGCTCAATGACCGGGAGGGCGTCTACGCCGAGGCGTGGGCGCGCAACATCTGGTCCGACACCTTGGGCTGACGCTCGGACTCTTCAGGCGGGTCCGGTCGCCACCGGCCGCGAGGGGTCGCTGCACCACTCGCTCCAGGAACCTGGGTAGAGTCTGGCGCCGGTCAGACCGGCAACGGACAGCGCAAGCAGATTGTGGCATGCGGTCACACCGGACCCACACTGGCATACCAACTCAGAGACCGGGCGGCCATCCAGAAGGGTCTCGAACTCGGCGCGCAGGACCTGTGAGGGCTTGAAGCACCCCGCGCTGTCGAGATTGTCACGCATGAAACGGTTGCAGGCGCCAGGGATGTGCCCGGCCACCGGGTCGATCGGCTCGACCTCGCCGCGGAAGCGCTCGGGGGCTCTCGCGTCGACAAGCAGCATCCCGCCGTCTGCGAGCCCTGCAGCCAGGATGCTCGCATCCACCGTCCAGGGACGTGGCTTGCCGGCAACGAAGGTGGTCGGCGACGGAGCCGGGAGATCCGTACTGACGGGAAGACCTGCCCTCATCCAGGCCGACCAACCACCGTCGAGGACACTCACCGCATCGTGCCCGAGCCAACCCAGCATCCACCAGAGACGCGCGGCGAAACCCCCACCCGCATCGTCGTAGACCACGACATGATCGCTATTGCCGATACCCGTTGCGCCCAGACGATGCGCCAGCACCGAAGGGTCGGGGAGGGGATGCCGGCCATTCCGGCCTGTCTTCGGTCCGGACAGGTCGCTGTCGAGATCAAGGTGGATGGCGCCCGGGATGTGGCCAGAACGCCAAGCGACCAGACCGGCATCGGGCTGCATGAGGTCGTGGCGTACATCGACGACCCTCGTACGGGCATCACCGAGTCGAGCCGCGAGTGCCTGCGGTCCGATCAGCACATGGGTCCCCACGGTCACGACATCTCGCGCCGGATGTATTCGTGAAAGTGCATCATCCCGTCTTCGAGCGGAGACTGATAGGGTCCGATCTGCGATACGCCTCGCTCATGCAACGCACGCCGGCCGCGATCCATGCGTATGCAGATCTCCTCGTCCTCGATGGCGGTCTCGCGGTAGGCGGCGCGCTCCGCCTCGATGAAATCGCGTTCGAAGGCCGCGATCGTCTCCGGATAGTAGAACTCGACGACGTTGCGGCAGGCCAGTGGGCCGTCGGGTTGGATGTGGCTGATGACCAGCACGTGCGGGTACCACTCGACCATCAGGTTCGGATACACCGTGAGCCAGACCGCTCCGTAGGGGGGGGTGCGGCCCTCGAAACTGCGCATCACCTGATCATGCCAGCGACGGTACACCGCGCTTCCTGGCTGCTGCAGATCGTGTCGTACGCCCACGGTCTGCACACTGAAGTTGCCGCCAAACTCCCACTCCAGACGCTCACAGTCCACGAAGCCCGAGAGCCCCGGATGAAAAGGAACGACGTGGTAGTCCTCGAGATAGACCTCGATGAAGGTCTTCCAGTTGATGGGGTAGTGCGTAACCTCGATGTGGTCGAGGACATAGGCCTCGAAGTCGAACAGCGCCGCAGCTCGCATGCCCGCCAACTCCGCTGCGATCGGTCGGGGCCCGGCGAACAAAAGGCCATGCCAGTCCTCCAGGGGTCGGGCATCGAGGTGCAGGCAGGGCTGGTCAGCGAAATGGGGCGCTCCAAGCAGCCGGCCCTGCGTGTCATAGGTCCACCGGTGCAATGGGCAGACGATGTGCGAGGTGTTGCCGCGGCCTGAGAGCATCTCGGCCTGACGATGGCGGCAGATATTGGACAACAGTTGCACGCCTCGGGTGTTGTGCATGAGCATCTGGCCCTGCCCGTGCTGGTCGAGGACGTGGTAGTCACCAAGCTCGGGAACCATCAGACGGTGGCCGCAATAGTTGGGACCGTTCCGGAACAGCCGGTCGAGTTCCATGCGGTGGATGGCCGGGTCGATATACCAATCGACCCCGAGTTGCGCCTTGGCTGGCTGAAGTTGGGAGGTCCGCCCCAGATCCGACATGATGACGATCATCCTGAAGAGAAACTTGGGCGTCGGATGGTCCCACTATTCGAAACCCGGGGCAAGCCTTGGCCGCTCCAACGAGGTCACAGGGAGCTGGTCAACCACTCGGCCAGAGCCTCGGCACATGCCGGTGCCATGGTCAGACCGTAACGGAAGTGCCCGGTGTTCAGCCAGAGTCGGTCTATCTCGGGGTGTGGACCCACGACTGGTCGATTCAAGCGGCTCCCGGGGCGCAGTCCTGCCCAATGACGGATGATGCGGTCGGCCGACAGGCCAGGATGTCGGCGCTGTGCCCAAGCCAGAAGCCCGCTTGCGGTGCGCTCGTTGGTCGATGCGTCGAACCCGGCAAGCTCCATCGTGCTGCCAAGCAACACCACCCCATCGCATCGAGGTACGAGGTAGCAGCCCTCCTGATAAACGATCTCGGCGGGCAACTCTGGTGCCCGCAACGCCAACATCTGTCCGCGGACCGGGTGCACCCGAAGGTCTGACAACTCACCGAAGGTAGCGCTCCAGGCGCCCGCACACAGCACCACGGCATCCGAGAGCCACTTGCCGCCAGCCCACTGCACGCCGTCCACCTGGCACCGACCGTACAGTGGAGACACCCTGTCAAGCCCCTCGTACAGTGCGATCGAGGCCACTTGGCAGGCGCTGACCAGCGCATCGACGAGACGCGGGTTGCGCACTTGAGCCACTCCTGGCAGGAGGAGGTCGGCGCCGTCGCGTCGGTATGCCTCGCCATGCCGGCGCAACCACGCTGCAGCATCGGCATCCCACCCATCGAGTACGCGCATGCCAGACACCCGGTACTCCGCGTCGATACCGCTGACGCCCCGCAGTTCCTCCAGCCACGCGACATGCCGGGAAATGCCTTGCCTGCACCAACGGTTCACGGTCTCATCGTAATCCCACGGCAGGAGGGGATAGAGGATGCCAGCCCCAGCCCAGGAAGAACCCCGCCCGGCTCGGCACGCCTCGAAGACAGCCACCTCGTGTCCGCATCGGCGCAACGCCAGCGCGCTGGCAAGGCCGATGACACCGGCACCGATGACGGCTACACGTCTCATATCGTGTACGCCATCTGGACGATGCCGGCACGATGCGGTTCAAGAAGAATCGGTGTCAGGTGCAAGGTCGAGGGCAAGACATGCGGGCAGACGCTGCAGGTCAAGGATGTGGCAGGAACCGCAGCCGGACCGGCTTCACCCTCGCAGAACTTCTGGTCGGATTGAGTATAGCCATGCTCCTGGCCGGTCTGGCCCTTCCGTCGTGGACGAGTTGGCTTGCCGAGAAGCGAGTGCAGGCAGCCGGCAGTCGCCTGTTCCTGGCCTTGGCGGCATCGCGCCGCACGGCGATGGGCGCCGGTGCCCGAGTGCGACTGTGTGCCGTCGATGGAACCGCCAGTGCAGACCGCTGCAGCACCAGAAGGGACTGGGCCGGCGGCTGGGTGAGCCTGCTGGAGGCCGCGGGTTCCTGGTCCAGACTACAGGGCTCCGGGCCCCTGACCGATGGCGTCCGCGTCGAAGTCGGAGCGGTACAACTGCAGGACGGTGTGGTGTTCGATGCCAGGGGTTTCGCCACCCAGAGTGCGGGTGGTTTCGCGGCTGGAACCTGGCTCATCTGTGCTCGGGGAGCGCGCGGGCAGACGCTCACCCTCGCGCCATCCGGTCGGGTCCGCATCAGCCTGGGGGCGTCATGCAGCGCATGACCAGCGCACCGGCCGGATCGGCCTTGAGTCGCCTGCACCGGGGATTCTCGACGTTCGAGGCCTGCATCGCGATGATGCTGCTCGGACTGAATGCCCTGCTGGTGCTGTCCGCAGCGGCCGAGGCACGGCGCGATGCCACCCTCGCTGCCATGCGCCAGACTGCCATCGCTCTTGCAGAAGAGAGAGCGGAGTCGATCGCGATCCCCGACGGCCCTGATGACGCAAGCTGGTCGACACGCGTCTCAGCCGCACTCCCGCACGGCATCGGAAACCGGTCGCAGAATCATGACACCGCCACCATCGAGGTTCGCTGGCGAGCGCCGGGGGTGAGTGATGGCCGGTGCCCGGGCCTGGTCTGCGTCGCGCTGGCCGGGGCCCGATGAAACCCGGTGCTTGTGGCTCGGGCTTCGTTCTGCTGGACACTTGCGTCGCTCTGGCTCTGGCGGGCCTGCTCCTGCTCGCCGCTGCTGGCCTCGGTAGCGAGGCAGGTCAAGGTGGGATGCGGCTGGATGCCGAGTTGCAGGCACGCTCCAATGGCAACGCTGCACTGGCTTGGCTGGGCGACCAGATCCGTCAGGCTGGCGCCAGCCTGCCCCCACCCACGGTCGATGCGGGACGCCCAGTGTCTCCCGCCCTTCGGCCTGCACTGAGTGCCGATTCCGGAGGGAGTGCGGGAGACCGCTTGCTCATCGTCCATGAGAGCCGGCAGGATTGCCTCGGCAACAGCCGGAGTTCCGGTCAGGACTACTATGACGCTGCCCGCTCACCGGCCGCATTGACGCAGTCGAACCTGATCTACGTCTCGCGCACGGCCACCGGTGGTCCAGCCCTGATGTGTGATGCCGACGCCGGTGGACCGGTCTCTGCACAGGCCTTCGCTTCGCAGATCGAGGCCATGCGCTTGCGATTCTGGCTTCGCGGGGTCCCGTCGTGGGTTTCGAGGGCATCGGTAAGCGCGTGGGACGACGTGCAGGCGGTCGAGATCTGTCTCGTCCTCAACGGCGGTGACGCCGCCGACTGCCCGGGCTCCTCCAATCCAGGTCGCCGCTCCTCCCGCGTCCTGGTCGGCGTTTTCCGGCTGCGGAATGCCGGTTGACGGGGTGCTTCGGCTGGTACCACAACACCGACCGCGTCCTGCATCCGAGCGGCCGGAGTCGGGCTTTGTCCTGCCCATCGTGATGGTGATCGGCATCGGAACGCATCTCGCAGTGCTGCCGATGCTGGACTCGACTCGACTCGAGCTGCGGGCCACCACCCTACAGGGTCTGGCCTCTCGGGCTCTGGCAGAGGCCGAGCGTGCCTTGCAGGCGGCCCGTCTCCGTCTGGACTCAGATCCGCCATTCCCGGCTAACGGCTGCAACGCAGGTCTCTGTGCGAATCTCTGGGCACCTTCTGCCGAAACCTACGACTGGACCAAGGGCAGTACGCATCAGCAAGTGGCTGGTGTCGACAACGGAGGCTGGTGGATCGAGCGACTCGGCGCTGTCTCGGCGGGGCCCACGGCAGGAGACTGCACCGGCTCGACAGGAGCTTGCGAGTACTTCCGCATTATCGCTTCGGCAGCCCCCATCGGCGCACGGAGGACGCTTGAGGCGTACTACCGGATCCACCGTTCAGCAGGCCTCACACCGGTCATGACCCGGATCAGCTGGCGCCAGATGCGTCTGCCCTAGGGGCTAGTCCCGGAAATTCTCATACTGCAACGGGAAGTCCGTAACCTGCTTCCGCAGGAGTGCGATCGCCTCTTGCAGCGTGTCGCGTTTGGTGCCGCTGACCCGAACGGCGTTGCCTTGGGTGGCAGCCGTGACCTTGAGCTTGCTGTCCTTGATCAGCTTCGTCACGCGCTTGGCGAGTTCGGCATCAAGGCCCGTCTTGATGGTGACCGACTGCTTGACCTTGTTGCCGCTGACCTTCTCCACATCCGCCCGTTCGACACAACGCATGTCGATGCTTCGTTTCGCAAAACGGCCAACGAGAACATCGAACACCTGGTCGAGCTTGAACTCGTCGTCGGCGAACAGCGTGAGCACGTAGTCGGCCTGGTCGATGCGCGCGTCCGAGCCCTTGAAATCGAAGCGCCCAACGATCTCCTTGTTCGCCTGCTCGACCGCGTTTCGCAGCTCGACCTTGTCGACTTCAGAGACGACGTCGAAGGAGGGCATAGGATCTCCTCAGCCAAAATGACAGACGTAATGATAGGCACCGCCCGGCGGGACCTCGATCTCGAAGTGCGAGTCTGCTGGAACGCAGAAAGACTCCCCTTCACCGTAGTCGGTCCAGGTGGACTCCCCACCGAGACGAACACGACATCTGCCCCCGACGCCCTCCATGATTTCCGGAGCCCCCGACTGAAATGTCAGGCTTGAGGGAAGGATCACCCCCACCGTCTTGCGCGTGCCGTCGGGCAGATACACGGTATGACTCACGCACTTGCCATCAAAGTAGACGTTGGCTTTCTTGTCCACGGCCACGTTTGCGAAACTTGAGGTCTGGGTCATGTTGTTCTGGATGTCTCTGGGCTTGCGGATCGGATCTCCGGCAGGCCTCGCTGTCGCGCCGCGCACGGGCGAGAGGAGGTGCCTGGGGGACGGGGGAAGATCAGCCGATGTTCAGCACCTTGGCGATGATGGGCTTGACAACGACACCTACCATACCAAGACCGAGTACCACGAAGAGTACTGCCATACCGAAACGGCCGGCCTTGGAATGCTTGCCGATCTTCCAGATGATGTAGCACATGTAGAGAATCAACGCTGCGACCAGAGCCTCCGTCAGCAGGCCCTCAAAGTCTGCCAAAGGCATGCCGAACACGGTCTCCCGCATGACGGGCATCGGCTCATCCATCTCGCTCGTCCCCCTTGCCAGGCTCAGCGGCGCTTGCGCCGGGCGTTCTCGGCGATACGCATGCGCAGGGCATTGAGCCGGATGAAGCCGGCAGCATCGCGCTGGTCATAGGCACCCGCATCGTCCTCAAAGGTCGCGATGGTGGGATCGAACAGGCTGTCGCTCTTCGAATCGCGACCGACCACGATGACATTCCCCTTGTAGAGTTTGACGCGGACCCAGCCGTTGACTGGTCGCTGCGTATGGTCGATGAGGGCCTGCAGGGCGACTCGCTCCGGACTCCACCAATACCCGGTGTAGATCAGGCTGGCATAGCGCGGCATGAGGTCATCCTTGAGGTGGGCGACCTCGCGGTCGAGCGTGACCGATTCGATGGCACGGTGTGCCCGCAACAGGATGGTCCCGCCAGGCGTCTCGTAGCACCCACGTGACTTCATGCCGACGTAGCGGTTCTCCACAAGGTCGAGACGGCCGATGCCGTGTTTTCCGCCGAGTTGGTTGAGCATTGCGAGCAGGGCGTGTGCTGCCATCCTTTCGCCATTGATAGCAACCAGATCGCCGGCGGCGAACTCCAGGTCCACGTACTCGGCCTCATCAGGCGCCGCTTCGGGGCTCACCGTCCAACGCCACATGCTCTCTTCGGCCTCAGCCGCCGGGTCTTCAAGATGACGGCCCTCGAAGCTGATGTGCAGCAGGTTGGCATCCATCGAATATGGGCTGCCACCCTGTTTGTGCTTCATCTCGATGGGGATGCCATGTTGCTCGGCATAGGCCAGAAGCCTTTCCCGCGAGAGCAGGTCCCATTCGCGCCAGGGTGCGATGACTTTGATGTTCGGTTCGAGTGCGTAGTACCCCAACTCGAAGCGGACCTGGTCATTGCCCTTGCCCGTGGCACCGTGACTGACGGCATCGGCACCGGTCAGTCGCGCGATCTCGATCTGTCGCTTGGCGATCAGCGGCCGGGCGATCGAGGTCCCGAGGAGGTACTCGCCCTCATACACGGCATTCGCGCGGAACATCGGAAAGACGAAGTCACGGACGAACTCCTCACGCAGATCGTCGATGAAGACGTGCTCCGGTCTGATGCCGAAACGCAAGGCCTTGGCCCGCGCCGGCTCCAGTTCCTCCCCCTGCCCAAGATCGGCAGTGAAGGTCACCACCTCGCAGTGGTAGGTGTCCTGCAGCCACTTGAGAATGACCGAGGTATCAAGACCTCCCGAGTAGGCAAGTACAACTTTCTTCACTTCACTCATTCATTTGTTTCCACAACATATTGTTGCCATTTATGATTTATAAGTCAGCTTGCTGCACTACCGATCGAAGCGTGGACCTGGCGTGCAGCCTCGCAGTCGGCAGCGATCTGCTGCGCCAGTGCCCGCAGGGACTCGAATCGGCATTCATCACGGATCCGATGCAGCAACTCGACTCTGAGGTGCGCATTATAAAGGTCGCCCTGCCAGTCCAAGAGGTGCGTCTCGAGCGTCAGTGGAGCATCTTCAGCCACCGTGGGTTTGCGGCCGAGGTTCGCCACACCGGCGAGGGGCAGCGTCTCTACGCCGTGTACACGAACGGCAAACACGCCCGTGCAGGGCGGACGGTTGTGACGGATCTCGACGTTGGCGGTGGGGAAACCCAAGTTGCGCCCCCGCTGCGCACCGCGCACCACGCGTCCGCTGATGCCATACCAGCGACCCAACAGCTGGCGTGCCCGCAAGAGATCACCAGCCATCAAGGCGGCCCGCACGGCGGTACTTGAGACGCGCACCCCATCCAGGCCTACCGGTTGCATCTGCGTCGCGCTGAATCCGAGGCGTTCGCCCGCAGACCGAAGATGGTCAAAGTCTCCCGTGCGTCTCGCGCCATATCGGAAATCGTCACCGATCAGCACTTGCCGAGCCTGCAAGCCCTGCACCAGTACGCGCTCGACGAACTGGTCAGCACTCATCGCAGCGAGTCTGGCATCGAAGTGGAGTACGTGGGCGTGGTCGATGCCGAGCTCCGCCAAGAACTCGCACTTCTCGCGCAGACTTGTGAGCCGGGTCGGAGCTTTCTCGGGAGCGAAGAACTCGCGCGGATGCGGCTCGAAGGTCAAGACCGTGGTGCGTAACTCCGCTGTGCCGGCGAGGTCGCGCAACCGCGCCAGTAGCGCCTGGTGTCCGAGGTGCAGGCCGTCAAAGTTGCCGATGGTCACCGCGGACGGCTGACGCGTGTCGAACATCAGACCGTGGCTGACGATCATGGCGGTGCACCTGGCACACGAGTGCCGGGTCCGGCGCGTCGATCCGGCTCGAGACTCAAGGCGGATCCCCGAAGGTCTCGCCGATCAAGATGAGAACGGGCGCAACTGCGGGGACGCTGCCGGTCGCCACCTCAGCCAACGTGGCACGAATGTAGACCGCATCTGGCAAGGAGACATTTTGGGCGAGGACTACGGGGGTCTTGTCTGGTCTGCCGGCGCGCAGCAAGGCTCGAGCGATCTCGACCACCGCCGCGCCACCCATGTAGACAGCGGCTGCATCGGCATCGACGATGGGCCTCATCCAGTCGTTCTCCGGCGAGCCTTGCGCATGTTTGGGCGTGACCATCACAAAGTGTCGCGACCGCGCTCGTTGGGTCAGAGGTGACTTGAGTTCGGCGCTTGCGGCGAGCGCCGCCGTGACACCAGGGACCACCTCGAAATCGATACCGGCTTGCCGCAGCGCATCGATCTCCTCCTGCGCTCGACCAAAGACCATGGGATCGCCGCCCTTGAGCCGGACCACGCAGGGATGCCGATGAGCGGCTTCCACCATCCTGCGGTTGATGTCGGTCTGCCTTGGCGAGGGGACACCGGCCCGCTTGCCGACGAAGACGATCAGGGCACGCGTTGCCAGCGACAGGGTGTCCGGATGCACCAGTGCGTCGGTGAGCACGACATCGGCCACAGCCAGCAGGCGCGCTGCACGGAGAGTCAGCAGGTCGGGGGCACCGGGTCCGGCTCCCACAAGATAGACGCGACCTGGGGTCCCTGAAGGACCCGTGGCAGGAGTAGGAGTCGCCCGACCCGACGCGGTCATCTCTGCCAGTCAGGCAGCAGCGGCAGCCGAGAGGATCATGCCGGCACCGACCGTATCGTTGGTCGACTCGTCGATGATGATGAAAGCTCCGGTGGCACGATTCTCGATGTAGGGGTCGACGGCGATCGCTTGTGCCAGGCGCAGGCGGATGCGCGCGATGTCGTTCATCGCGAGAGTGCCGGCAGTCTGCTGAGCCAGACTGTTGACGTCGATCCTGTGATCGATGCTCACGACCCGAGCCTTGCTGGTCCGGGTGGTGTGTCGTACCAGGTAACTGCGCGCCAGAGACAGCGGAGTCTCGGAGAACCAGCAGACCATTGCCTCGATGTCGCGCGTCACCAGCGGCGGATCCTCGACCGAGACCAGCATGTCGCCCCGAGAGACATCGATCTCATCCTCGAGAAGGATCGAGACCGACTGCTCGTGAATGGCTTCCGGCAGCGCAGCGCCACCGATCTCGATACCCCTCACAAGGCTCGACTGACCTGAGGGGAGGGCAGTGACGCGGTCACCCACCCGGATCGCACCCGATTCCACCCGCCCCATGAATCCGCGGTAATCGTGCAGTTCCGGATCCCCGGAGGCCTGCGGCCGACAGACAAACTGGACGGGGAATCGAAACGCCTCGGCCTGCTCGGTGTGGGCCGCGGGAGCCAGCTCCAACACCTCGAGCAGGGTGGGGCCGGGATACCAGGACATGAATTCGCTGCGATCGACCACGTTGTCGCCGTTCAGCGCCGACATGGGGATGAAACGCACTTCGCCGAGACCGATGCTCCCGGCGAAATCCCGGTACTCGGCACAGATGCGGTCAAAGACCGAACGATCGTGGCCGACCAGATCCATCTTGTTGATGGCGACCACAAGATGCGGGATACCGACCAGTTTCGCGAGATACGAGTGCCTGCGGGTCTGGGTGAGCACACCGCGGCGCGCATCGATGAGGATGATGGCCAGATTGGCGGTAGAAGCTGCCGTGACCATGTTCCGCGTGTACTGCTCGTGCCCCGGGCTGTCGGCGATGATGTACTTGCGTGTGCCGGTACTGAAGTAACGGTAGGCCACGTCGATGGTGATGCCCTGCTCGCGCTCGGCCTGCAGGCCGTCGGTAAGGAGGGAGAGGTCGACCGCCTCCATGCCGCGCTTCCTCGAGGTCTTCTCGATCTGGTTGAGCGTGTCGGCAAGGATGGTCTTGGTGTCGAACAGCAAGCGGCCGATCAGGGTGCTTTTGCCGTCGTCCACGCTGCCACAGGTCATGAAGCGGAGCAGGCTGTCGGCGCCAGGGCCGGCGCCAATGTTCGACTCATGTGTAAGATTTGACATGTAAGATATTGACGGGACTAGAAATAGCCCTCTTTCTTTCTTTGCTCCATGCTGGCCTCGGAGGTCTGGTCATCCAAGCGGGTCGCGCCGCGCTCCGTGATGGTGGTGGCCGCGGTCTCGAGCACGATCTTGCGGACCGTGTCTGCGGCAGATTCGACCGGAGCGGTACAGGTGATGTCTCCCACGGTGCGGAACCGTACCTGTAGGGTCTCCACCGTCTCTCCCGCGCGCGGATGGTTGATCGACGCACCCTTTGCCAGAGGCACGTCCACCGGGACGATGGCGCCTGCGCGGCGCACCACTGGCCGCTTGTGGGCAAAGTAGATGCTCGGCAGCTCCAGTCGCTCGCGCTCGATGTATTGCCACACATCCATCTCGGTCCAGTTGCTGATGGGAAAGGCACGGATATTCTCGCCGCGGTGAACGCGGGCGTTGTAGAGATTCCAGAGCTCCGGCCGCTGATTCTTCGGGTCCCACTGGCCGAACTCGTCGCGGAAACTCATGATCCGCTCCTTGGCCCGCGCCTTCTCCTCATCGCGACGTGCACCACCGATGCAACAATCGAACTCGAACTCCGCGATGGCCTCAAGCAGCGTCACCGACTGGTGCTTGTTGCGCGGCTCGTCGGGGTTCTTGAGCACCACCGTACCGCGCAGCATCGAGTCCTCGACCGAGCGCACGATCAGTCGCTCTCCCAACTCGGCTGCACGCCGGTCGCGAAAGTCCACCACCTCGCGGTAGTTGTGCCCCGTATCGATGTGCATCAGGGGAAACGGGAAACGGGCCGGACGGAATGCCTTCTCGGCCAGCCGCAGCAGGCAGATCGAGTCTTTGCCGCCGGAGAAGAGCAGCACCGGTCTTTCGCACTGGCCCGCGACCTCTCGCAGGATGTGGATCGCTTCGGCCTCGAGCCAGTCGAGGTGCGACAGGGTCTGGCGGGTGAGCGTACTCATGATGTGCTGACGTGCAGACCGCACTCTTTGAGCGACGCATCCTCCCACCACCAACGCCCGGCACGGATGTCTTCGCCGACCGCGATGGCACGCGTGCAGGGGGCGCAGCCGATGCTGGGGTAGAAGTGGTCATGCAGGCGGTTGTACGGGGCGTTGTGGATGCGGATGTAGGCCCAGACCTCGGTCTCGGACCACTCTGCCAGAGGGTTGAACTTGGTGATGTTGAAGCTGGCATCGTGCTCACGCAAGGCGACCGAGTTCCGGGCGTCCGACTGCGCCGCCCGCAAACCAGTGATCCAGGCCTCGCGTCCCGCAAGGGCGCGTCTCAGGGGCTCCACCTTGCGCAGTCGGCAGCAGGTCTTGCGTAACTCCACTGACTGATAGAAAGCATTGATGCCGTGGTCATGCACGTAGGATTCGACGGCGGCGGGGTCCGGCAGGAAGACCCGGAGTCTGGTCGAGTAGCGCGCCTCGACGTCGGCCATCAGGGAGTAGGTCTCGGGCGGAAGACGACCGGTATCGAGCGAGAACATGTCGATGCCGAGGCCATGAGCAAAGATCAGGTCGGTGAGGACCATGTCCTCGGCACCAAAACTGTTGGCGAAGGCGATCGAGTCGAACTCCGACTTGGCCTCACGCAGCAGTTGCAGCGCCGCATCGATGCGCAGTGACAGTGTCGACTGGAGCGAGGGCGTGATCTCGGGTCGGGTGGCCGGATTGACGGCCGCGGGCCGCAGCACGGATACAGACGTCACGCTTGAGCCCTGGGATGACGCCGCCACAGCGGCTGCGGTTCATCGACGGCGCCCTGATACGGCTCGCTGAAGTCCTTGAGTCCTTGCAGGGCGGCCGCCAGGTCCCGATCGGCACGGACTGCAAAGGCATTGAAGCCACAGCGCCTCATGAGGAACAACTGATCGCGAAGGACATCACCCACCGCCCGCAGTTGGCCACGATAGCCATAACGCGTGCGCAGCAAGGTCGCGATGGAGTAGCCACGACCATCGGCAAAGCGCTCGAAACGCACCGCGATCACCGGGAAGGCGTTGAGATCGCTGACACTGCCGACCAGATCTTCTACCAATTCATGCGTATCGATGCAGATACCGATCTCGCCCGCGGCGACACGCCCGGCCAGAGAGCCCCCGTGCACTTTCCAAACCGGCAACGGCACCAACACCCGGCCTTGCGGGATCTCCATCATGGCCAAGCGCTCAGCGGGGTACGGCTGCTCGCCGGTCAGACGGAACAGCACCACCTTGCCGGCCTGCCTACGGACCGCCTCGTCGAGCACAGGGAGTGGCATCACCGGCCACTCATCGGCAACGATCACGCCATCGACGATCACGGCAGGAACTGAAGCCTCACGCACGGGCGGGCTCTCCGTCGATACGGGTCTGGTAGACATGCTCCTTGAACGGACCCGACCCGATGCGGCGAACAGTGTCGACAAAGCGTTCGTCGGCGTGGCGCTCGCGGATGTAGACCTCGATCAAGCGCGAGATCACGCCAGGCACCTCGTCCGCAGCGAAGGAGGGACCGATGACGCTGCCGATACTGGCGTCCGAGCCTTGTTTTCCACCGATGCTGACCTGGTACCACTCGGAGCCGTCCTTGTCGACCCCGAGGATGCCGATGTGGCCGACGTGATGATGCCCACAGGCATTCATGCAGCCGGAGATGTTGAGTTCGAGTTCGCCGATGTCGTGCAGGTAGTCGAGGTCGTCAAAGGTCTGCTGGATCGCCTGCGCGATGGGGATGCTCGGTGCATTGGCCAATGAGCAGAAATCACCTCCGGGGCAACAGATGATGTCGGTCAGCAGCCCGACGTTGGGCGTGGCGAGCCCGTGCTTGCGGGCCTCGGTCCACAAGGCGTGGAGGCGGCCGAGTTCGACATCGGCGAGGATCAGGTTCTGCTCGTGAGAGACGCGCAGTTCGCCAAAGCTGAAGGTCTCGGCGAGATCCGCCACCGCGTCCATCTGCGCATCGGCGGCGTCGCCTGGTGCGCGGTGACCGGGTTTGAGCGACAGCGTCACGGCGCGGTAGCCGGGCCAGCGGTGTGCGTGCACGCACCGGCGCACCCAAGCCGCGAAGGCCGGTTGGCTCGCCAGTGCAGCGTCGAAACCTGCGTCATGCGGGGGCAACTCCCTGTACGCCGGCGGTGCGAAGTATGCTGCCACGCGGTCGAACTCCGATCGCGTGATGGTGTTGGGGCTGCCCTTCAGATGCTCCCACTCAGCCTCGACCTGACGCGAGAACTCCTCGGCACCCAAGGCCTTGAGGAGGATCTTGATGCGCGCCTTGTACGCGTTGTCGCGCCGCCCGTGCCGGTTGTAGACCCGCAGGATGGCCTCGCAGTACGTTAGAAGGTGCTGCCAATGCAAATGCTCCCGGATCCTGGTGCCAAGAATCGGCGTGCGCCCAAGGCCCCCTCCGGCCCAGACGCGTGCGGCGACCTCGCCAGCCTCATCACGGAAGAACTCCAGACCGATGTCGTGCATCTGTACCACCGCCCGGTCCTGGATACTTCCGCTCACAGCGATCTTGAACTTGCGCGGCAACAGCGCGAACTCGGGATGGAAGGTGCTCCACTGCCTGAGGATCTCGGCGAGCGGACGGGGATCGATCACCTCGTCCGGAGCCACGCCGGCGAACTGGTCGGTCGTGATGTTGCGGACGCAATTGCCGGAGGTCTGGATGGCGTGCATCTCGACGCTGGCGAGGTCGGCGAGGATGTCGGGCACCGCCTCCAGGGCTGGCCAGTTGTACTGGATGTTCTGACGCGTGCTGAAGTGGCCGTACCCCCGATCGTACTTGCGGGCGATGTGCGCGAGCATGCGCATCTGCCGCGACGAGAGGTGGCCATACGGGATCGCCACCCGCAACATGGGCGCGTGGCGCTGGATGTAGAGACCGTTCTGCAGTCGGAGCGGGCGGAACTCATCCTCGCTGAGCTCCCCCGCGAGGTAGCGCCGTGTCTGGTCGCGGAACTGGGCAACGCGCTCGTCGACGATGCGTTGGTCGTAGCTGTCGTAGCGGTACATGGCCGAGTCGGCGGGAAAACCGTGGAGTATACCGGGCCAAGGCCGATCTGCCGCCGACGCGCGCCGCCGGACGGTCGGCCCCGGAACGAAAGGGCGGGCCGCCGAGGCCTTCCTGGATCAGCCCAGGGCAGCGATCGCCGCGCCGTAATCCGGCTCGTCGGCGATCTCTGGCACCAATTGGCTATGCAGCACCTGGTCGTGTTCGTCCAACACCAACACAGCCCGAGCGGTGAGACCGCGGATCGGGCCATCAGCGATGTCGACGCCGTAGTCGGTGTGGAAGGCACGGCCGCGGAAGGTCGAGAGCGTGTGCACCTTGTCCAGACCCTCGGCACCGCAGAAGCGGCTCATGGCGAAGGGCAGGTCAGCGGCGATGACCAGCACCACGGCATTGTCCATGGCCGAAGCCTTCTCGTTGAACACGCGCGTCGACTTCTGGCAGGTCGGGGTATCCAGGCTCGGCACGATGTTGAGAACCTTGCGTCGGCCTGCGAAGTCCTTGAGCGAGACGTCTGCCAGGCTCTTGTCGGCAAGGCTGAACTCGGGTGCTTTGCTACCCACTGCAGGCAGTGTACCGAGTACCTGCAGCGGCTTGCCTTGAAGGGTGACGGTGACCATGAAACCTCCTGTGCAAAGGGATCAGAGTACATCGGCGATGGCATACGCCACCGCATCGATGTTCCTGCTGTTGAGAGCCGCCAGGCAGATACGGCCAGTACCAACAGCATAGATGGCGAACTCCTCGCGCAGGCGGTCGACCTGACTGGCGCTGAGTCCGGTATAGCTGAACATCCCGCGTTGCGCCGTGATGAATCCGAAGTCCTGGCTCACGCCCGCATCTGCCAGCTTTTCCACCAGTTGTACGCGCATGCTGCGGATCCGCTCTCGCATCTGGCGGAGTTCGGACTCCCAGGAGGCGCGCAAATGGGGTGTATCGAGCACAGCCGCGACCACGGCCCCGCCGTGCGTCGGCGGGTTGGAGTAGTTGGTTCGGATGACACGCTTGAGCTGCGACAGCACGCGGGCAGTCTCATCCGCATCCGCAGTGACCACGGTCAAGGCGCCGACGCGCTCCCCGTAGAGCGAGAAACTCTTGGAGAACGAACTGGAGATGAGGAACTGCATGCCGGAGTCAGCAAAGGCACGCACCGCCGCCGCGTCCTCGTCGATGCCGTCAGCGAATCCCTGATACGCCATGTCGAGGAAGGGGATGAGCCCACCGGAGCGGCAGAGTGTGACGACCTCACTCCACTGCGCAGCGTCGATGTCGGCGCCAGTCGGGTTGTGACAGCACGCGTGCAGGATCACGATGCTGCCCGGCGGCAGACGGTCGAGGGTGTTGCACATCGCAGGGAAATCGACGCCGCGGGTCGTCGCGTCGAAATAAGGGTAGGTCGCCACCCCGAATCCGGCTGCCTCGAAGAGGGCTCGGTGGTTCTCCCAACTCGGATCGGAGATGTAGACCGTGGCGTGCGGGTTGAGTCGGTGCAACAGATCGGCACCGATCTTCAATGCCCCGGTCCCGCCCAAGGCTTGTGCCGTCAGCAGACGCCTCTCACCGACCAATCGAGAACCCTTGCCGAACAACAGGTCCTGCACGGCCCGGTTGTATGCGGCCGAGCCCTCGATCGCCTGGTAGCCGCGCGGCGGCTGCGCGCCTAAGCGTGCGGCCTCCGCCTCGCGCACAGCGGCCAGCAAGGGGATGCGACCATCATCGTCGTAGTACACACCAACGCCCAGATTCACCTTGTTGGTGCGCAGGTCGGCGTTGAAGGCCTCAGTGAGGCCGAGGATCGGATCGCGCGGCGCCAGTTCGACGTCGGCGAAGATGGATGCGGTCATGCGTGCTCCGGGGTTGCAACGACAGGGTGGGCGGCAGCCGAGCGGGTAACGTCCACCGTCAGGCGTATGCTGACGGGTTTGATGCGGCAGACCGCCACCCTTGGCGGCGCGGGATTGTAACAGCCATGGACCCCTCCGACACTCCGCCCGACAGTGGCTCCTTTGCAAGCTTCCCTGGGAGCGAGTTCCGCCTGCTGCAGCCGTTCCCGCCAGCTGGCGACCAGCCGGAGGCCATCCGCAGACTGGTGGAGGGCATCGAGGATGGGCTCGCGTTCCAGACCTTGCTTGGCGTGACGGGCTCGGGCAAGACCTACACCATGGCCAACGTCATCGCCCGCTTGGGACGCCCAGCGATCGTCATGGCACCCAACAAGACGCTCGCCGCTCAGCTGTACGCGGAGTTCCGCGAGTTCTTTCCCGGGAACGCGGTCGAGTACTTCGTGAGCTATTACGACTACTACCAGCCTGAAGCCTACGTCCCGAGCAAGGACCTGTTCATCGAGAAGGACAGCGCGATCAACGAGCACATCGAGCAGATGCGGCTGTCAGCCACCAAGAGCCTGATGGAACGCCGTGATGTGGTGATCGTTGCCACGGTGAGTGCCATCTATGGCATCGGCGACCCAACCGATTATCACGACATGATCCTCCACCTCAAGGAGGGGATGAGGCTCGACCAGCGCGAGGTGCTGCGGCGACTGGCCACGATGCAGTACAAGCGTGCCGAGCTGGATTTTCGCCGCGGCCATTTCCGTGTGCGCGGTGAGGTCATCGACATCTTCCCCGCCGAGAACTCGGAGAACGCACTGCGTCTCACACTGTTCGACGACGAGGTCGAATCCCTGACGCTGTTCGATCCTCTGACCGGCGCCATCGAGCAGCGCCTCGGGCGTTTCACGGTCTATCCCAGCAGCCACTACGTGACTCCGCGCAGCACCACCCTGCGTGCCATCGAGACCATCAAGGAGGAGATGCGCGAACGCATCGGCTTCTTCCAACATGAGGGGAAGCTCGTCGAGGCGCAACGCATCGAACAGCGCACCCGATTCGACCTGGAGATGCTCAACGAACTGGGATTCTGCAAGGGCATCGAGAACTACTCGCGGCATCTCTCCGGGCATGCCCCAGGGGAGCCGCCGCCGACCCTGATCGACTATCTGCCGCGCGACACCCTGATGGTGTTCGACGAGAGCCACGTCACCATCCCGCAGATCGGCGGCATGTACAAGGGTGACCGCTCGCGCAAGGAGAATCTGGTCGACTATGGCTTTCGCCTGCCAAGTGCGATGGACAACCGTCCGCTGAAATGGGAGGAGTTCGAGGCCAAGATGCGGCAGTCGGTGTTCGTCTCCGCCACACCGGCGAGTTATGAGAGGGCGCGCAGCGCACAGACGGTCGAACAGTTGGTGCGGCCGACCGGCCTTGTCGATCCGGTGATCCTGGTGCGGCCGGCCAGTACCCAGGTCGATGATCTGCTGGGCGAACTCAAGCAGCGAGTCTCCGCCCGCGAACGCACCCTGGTGACAGTCTTGACCAAACGCATGGCGGAGGACCTCACCGAGTTCCTCGATGAGGCCAGCATCAAGGTGCGCTATCTGCACTCGGACATCGACACCGTCGAGCGCGTCGAGATCATCCGCGACCTTCGGCTCGGTCTGTTCGACGTTCTGGTCGGCATCAACCTGCTGCGCGAGGGCCTGGACATCCCGGAGGTATCCCTGGTTGCCATCCTCGATGCGGACAAGGAGGGCTTTCTGCGCTCCGAGCGCAGCCTGATCCAGACCATCGGCCGAGCGGCGCGGCACCTTCGCGGTACAGCCATCCTCTACGCCGACCGGATGACCGATTCGCTGCGGCGCGCCATCGACGAGACTGAGCGCCGTCGGCAAAGACAGATCGAGTTCAATGCGGAACACGGCATCACGGCACGCGGGGTCGCAAAACCGATCAAGGACATCATCGACGGCGTCTATGCCGACGATGCCAACCCGCGCAAAGGCGTCCGGGGAGGACGCCAGAAGGTCGGCAGCAGCGATGCCGAACTGCACGGTGCTGCGCTGGAGAAGGAGATCCGGCGCGTCGAGAAGGACATGCTCACCGCGGCACGCAACCTTGAGTTCGAGACCGCGGCCGATCTGCGTGACCGGCTGCGTCTGCTCAGGGAGCGGCTACTCGTGGAGTAATCAACGGGTCCCTCGCCGTGGATCCCAGCACGGCTGCGGAGGCTGTTCTTGACGGGCGCCTGGATCGTGTGCCGTTCGCGCTTGCCCGGGCTGCTTTCGACATCCCTGCTGATCGCCACTGGTGCCGCCTGCATGACCGGGGGTGGTGGGCTGTGGTGGGCTGGGTCCAGCGCAGCGGCAGTCGGCATCGCGATGCTGGTGCTGCTCGCCTGCCGACCGGCGCAACGACTTCGGTTGACCCTGGACGAACCGGTACGGCTGGAGACCGTGGAACCCTGCGGGACCTCGGCCCGTCTGCTGGCCGAGGGGCGCATCGACCCGAACAGCGTGGTCACCCCATGGCTGGTGGCCTTGCGCATCGATGGCCCGGATGGTCACGCCGACCTCATCCTCACCAACCAAGCGCTACCCGCCGAAGGCCTGCGCCGACTGCGCGTGCGATTGTTGGAGCAGGCTCCGGAAGACCGCTGAGGCGGTCCTCGCCCGATCGTATCGCAGGCCGAAAAGCATGCGACTGTTCAGGGCGTGAGCACGGTGTCCCGCGCTTCGACCAGCGCCCCCGGCACATCACGGTTGTAATGCAGGCCACGACTCTCGCGCCGCTGCTGCGCACTGCGCACGATGAGACACGCCACCTCCGCCACGTTGCGCAGTTCCAGAAGGTCGTTGTCGATGCGGTGGCGCGCGTAATAACCGGAGATCTCGGCGTGAAGGCTGTCAAGGCGCTTGGCTGCGAGCGCCAGGCGCTCATCGGAACGCACGATGCCGACCAGATCCCACATCAGACGACGGATGGCGTCCCAATCGTGGGCGACCAGAACGGATTCTCGAGCCGGCGTGACACGGCTGTGATCCCAGGCTGGCAGATCCGGGGGCGACACCGAGGGGCTCGCCAGGATGTCCATGGCGGCAGCTTCGCCCATGACCAGACACTCCAGCAACGAGTTACTGGCCAGTCGATTCGCACCGTGCAGTCCGGTGCACGCGACCTCGCCGATGGCATACAGCCCGTTCACATCGGTACGCGCCCGCGGGTCGGTCATCACCCCACCGCAGCTGTAATGTGCCGCCGGGACCACGGGAATGGGCTGGGTCGCCATATCGATCCCGAGTTCGCGACACCGTTGGTCGATGGTCGGGAAGTGGGTCTCGAGGAAGGCGCGGCTGTGGTGCGTCATGTCGAGCCAGACACAGTCGAGTCCACGCGTCTTCATCTCGAAATCGATGGCACGTGCCACGATGTCGCGCGGCGCAAGCTCCGCACGCGGATCATGCATCGGCATGAAGCGCGTACCGTCCGCCAGAACGAGCCTGCCCCCTTCGCCGCGCAAAGCCTCGCTGATGAGGAAGGACTTGGCGAGCGGATGATAGAGGCAGGTCGGGTGGAACTGGATGAACTCGAGGTCGGCGACCCGACAGCCTGCGCGCCAGGCGATGGCGACGCCGTCGCCGGTCGAGACGTCCGGGTTGGTGGTGTAGAGATACACCTTGCCCAAACCCCCGGTAGCGAGCACCACGGCGGATGCACCGAGCGTCTCGACCTCGCCGCTTCGGCGATCGAGTACGTAGGCGCCTAGCACACGGCGTCCGGGAGCACCACGTCGGCCGCTTGCCACCACGTCGATGGCCACCCGATGCTCAAGCACCGTGATGTTGGGGTGACGAAGGACCCTCTGCTCCAGCGTCTCCTGCACGGCGCGACCGGTGCTGTCGGCGACATGAACGATGCGGCGCTGGCTATGTCCGCCCTCGCGCCCGAGGTGCAGGGTCCCGGCGCAGCCAGGCTCGGCGGTGAACGCGACGCCTTGACTCTGCAGCCACCGGATGACCTGCGGTGCACGGGTGACGATGCGCTCCACCACGTCGCGTCGGCACAGGCCGGCTCCAGCCGCCAAGGTGTCCTCGACATGGCAGTCGATGGAGTCCTCTCCCGCCATCGCGGCCGCGATCCCGCCTTGTGCCCAGGCACTGGACCCCTCCAGAAGCCTCCCTTTGGTGACGATCGTGACCTTGTGGCGATCCGCGACGTGCAACGCACAAACCACGCCGGCGAGGCCACTGCCTAGGATCAGAACTTCGGGGAGACGGGCGGGGTAGGGCACGGACATGCGACGGCCGTTGGGAAAGGCGGCCCGTTATACTCGCACGGCGGCCGAGTAGCGACCGACAAGACATGAACAACAAGGACCGAGGCCCTTTCCCACGATGAGCGACCGCGAGATCGACCAGCAACTGGTCGAACGTGCACAGCGCGGCGACAAGCGGGCCTTCGACCTGCTGGTGGCCAAATATCAGCGCAAACTCGGTCGACTGCTGTCCCGCTTCATCCGCGACCCGGCCGAGGTAGAGGACGTCGCCCAAGAGGCGTTCATCAAAGCCTACCGTGCGCTGCCGAACTTTCGCGGCGAGAGCGCCTTCTACACCTGGCTCTATCGCATCGGCATCAATACCGCCAAGAACTACCTCGTGGCGATGGGTCGGCGCGCGCCGACCTCCACCGATTTCGACAGCGAGGAGGCGGAGAACTTCGAGTCGGCCGAAGGTCTTAGGGACGTCAACACGCCGGAATCGCTTCTCGCCACGCAGCAGATCGGCGAGACAGTGAACGAAGCGATGGAAGCGTTGCCAGAGGACCTGAGGACCGCGATCCTGCTGCGCGAGATCGAAGGCATGAGTTACGAGGAGATCGCCAACGTGATGGATTGCCCCATCGGCACGGTGCGCTCGCGAATCTTCCGTGCACGCGAAGCGATCGCGGAAAGGCTGCGTCCTCTGCTCGGAACCAGCAAGGACCAGCGTTGGTGAGTTTGCCCCTTACGGGGACCAGGCATGAGCGAGGTGGTGAATTGAAGAAAGAACGGATCTCGGAATGGATGGACGGCGAACTTGACCGAGTTCAGGCTGAACTACTGCAGCGCCGACTTGGCGATGTGGAAGCGCAAGCGACATGGTCGATCTACCACCTCATCGGCGATAAGCTGCGGGGTGAAGCCGGTTGCGAGGTCGCGGCGCGGGTCACCGCACGACTCGCCCATGAACCGACGGTGTTTGCACCAAGGCCGATCTCCAGCGTCGACTCCCGTGGTCTGGGCATGTCTGTCGCGGCCTCTGTGGCGGCAGTCGCGGTGGTCGGTTTCATCGCCTTGAACACAGGAGGCGGCGAGGCGCGTTATGACACGGTTCAGGCGTCCCGGGTGGCTTCGGTCAACCAGACCCGCTCGCCGATGGATGGTTACCTCGCGCTGCATCATGGCGAGGTCCGGAACGTGACCTTCGAGCCGGGCTACCGCACGGAGGCGCCGCGCTGATGCGCCGCGCGGTCTTGCTGCTCGCGCTCGTGAGCGGCATGGCACACGCTCAGACGCCCTCAGCGGACGGCGTAGAGCTGCTGCACCGGGTCGCCAATGCTGCACGCGAGCTCAGTTATGTCGGAACCTTCAGCTATTCCCGGGGCGACTTCAGCGAGACCACCCGAGTGGTTCATCACGGCGACGCCGGCGGTGGAGTGGGTCGCTTCGAGACGCTGAGCGGCAGGCAAAAGGAGATCATGCGCGTTGGCCAGGACGTCACCTGGTACATGCCCGACAGTCGCGTGATCCGAATCGAACGGCAGTCGTTCCGAAGGTTCTTTCCGGAACTCATCGCACCGGAACGCGTGCGCACCCTCAGCCAGTTCTATGAGGTCAGCCAAAGCGGTAGCGACCGTGTCGCGGGCGTCGAGTGCAGCAATCTCACACTCATACCCAAGGACAACTTCCGCTACGCTCAAAGCATCTGCGTCGAACCGCGGACGTTGCTGACGCTGCGTGCGACCACGTTGAATGAACGCCAGGAACGACTTGAGACCTTCGTCTTCACGCAGATCGAGGTCCCGGCCAGAGTAGAGGCAAACGACCTGCGGGTTCGGGCCCGCGACACCGCGAACTGGACGCAAGAGGCGAGCAGTCAGAACATCGACCCTACCAGCAGTGGCTGGTATTTCCGCGAGTTGCCCGCCGGCTTCGCGGTGGTCAGCGAGACACAACGCGCGATGCCGGGTCGCGCCGCTCCCGTCACACACAAGCTGCTCAGCGACGGCCTGGTCTGGGTTTCCGTCTTCATCGAGCCGCTGAGCAACCTGCCGGTGATGGGACGAGGCCTGTCACAGCAGGGTGGTGCAGGCACCTACTCGCGGCCAGTGGGGAATCATCACGTCACTGTCGTCGGACTGGTACCGGTCACCACGCTGGTCCTGATCGGTGGTGCGCTGGTACCGCGCAATCCGCCACCCTGACCCGAGACCTGAAAGGGCGCGCTGGCGACCGGGCTTGAACTCTCCGCCATTCGACGCCATCTGCGTACCCTTGGCAACAGCACACTCCAGCGCTCCAGAACCTCGAAATGACCGCAATCAACAGCTACAGAGCCATGAGATCCCTAGGAAAAGTTTTGGCGGTAACCCTGTTCCTTGCCACGCCCAGCGTGGCCCTGACGGGCTCCGGGAACCTGCCTGATTTTGCCGATCTGGCAGAGAGACAGGGGCCAAGTGTCGTCAACATCAGCACCACGATGACCATCCGACAGGACACTCGCGCACCGCAGATGCCGAACATCCCGGAGGATGACCCAGCCTTCGACCTGTTCCGGCGGTTCTTTCCACCCGGGCCCAATGGCGGCATGCCCGGGCAGCCACGCGAACAGGAGTCTCGCAGCCTCGGCTCCGGGTTCATCACCGGTACTGACGGCTACATCCTGACCAATGCACACGTAGTCGATGGCGCTGATGAGGTCACCGTAAAGCTCTCCGACAAACGCGAGTTCAAGGCTCGGGTGATCGGCGCCGACAAGCGGACCGACGTCGCCGTGATCAAGATCGAGGGCCGGAACCTCCAGCCGGTGGCGCTGGGCAACCCGGGGCGACTGCGAGTCGGTGAATGGGTGGTCGCCATCGGATCGCCTTTCGGCTTCGAAAGCACGGTCACTGCAGGCATCGTCAGCGCCAAGGGGCGGTCGCTGCCGCAGGAGAACTTTGTGCCCTTCATACAGACCGACGTTGCCATCAACCCGGGGAACTCGGGTGGGCCACTGTTCAACCTCAAGGGCGAGGTGGTCGGCATCAACTCCCAGATCTACAGTCGAACGGGTGGCTTCATGGGCCTCTCTTTCGCCATACCCATCGATGTGGCGATGGACATCGCGGAACAACTCAAGACCAGCGGCAAGGTGACCAGAGGCCGCATCGGCGTAGTGATCCAGGAGGTGACCAAGGAGTTGGCGGAGACTTTTGGTCTGCCAAAGCCCGCCGGCGCTTTGGTCTCCGCTGTCGATCCGGAAGGCCCCGCGGCCAAGGCCGGAGTCGAAGCGGGCGACATCATCCTGCGCTTCAACGGCAAAGCCATCGCCAACAGTGGCGACCTGCCGCGCACGGTCGCGGGGGTGCGCCCGGGCACACGCAGCACGCTACAGGTCTGGCGTAAGGGAAGTTCGCGCGAACTCGGCGTCATGGTCGCCGAACTGAACGATGATGAGGGGGCGCCACAGCGTGGCCAGCCGCGCAAGCGCAACGACAAGTTGCCACCGAACGTCGGCAAGCTGGGGCTAGGATTGAGCGAACTGACCGGCACCCAGCGTCGGCAACTCGATATCAAGACCGGCGTGGTTGTCGAGGAGGTCCTTCAGGGCGGGCTGGCCGCGAAGGCGGGCCTGCGACGTGGAGATGTCATCCTGCAGGTCAACGACGAGGAAGTAAGGTCGGTCGATCAGTTCAACCAGCTGCTGTCGCAATACGAGAAGCGCAGGCGTGTGGCGCTTCGAGTCAAGCGTGGTGACGGGACCTTGTTCCTCCCGCTGCAACTGGATGTCGGGAACTGAGCTGAACAATTGCGCATAATGTTTATTATGTCAAGTAGCGGTCGGGAGTCGGGATGGTCGCTGCGACGTCGTGCTACCAGTGATGAACCCGGACGGGCGCCCCTCCCTTGCACGGATAGAATCCCGTTGCCGCCGGGGTGGTGAAACGGTAGACACAGCGGACTTAAAATCCGCGGAAGGGCGACCTTCGTGCCGGTTCGAGTCCGGCCCCCGGCACGCGGACGACCCACAGCAACGGTGGATGACTTGGGACCCAGCAGGCGCTATGGCGGCTGGCGCTGGTGAATTGGAGGCGCGAGGCGGAGTCGAACCGCCCTGGACGGATTTGCAATCCGCTGCATAACCGCTTTGCTATCGCGCCGTGCACCCTGCAGTGGGCATACCCTACCGCTGCGAGGCGGTGCCCCTCCTGCTCTGGCACCTGCGAAAAGGGGAAGCACCAGCTTCCCCCGGGGTGATCTGTGGAGCGGGAAACGAGGTTCGAACTCGCGACCTCAACCTTGGCAAGGTTGCGCTCTACCAGCTGAGCTATTCCCGCATCGATCGAAGCTGAGATGATATCGGCGAGAGGACTGCCAGTCAATTCCGGCGGCCCGCCCCCGCTTCCCTGACAGCCCGCAGAGCGGCACGCAGATAGAGCAGCATGGAGGCGATGGTCAGCACAGCCGCCAGCCACGCCAGCGTGCCACCGATGCCGGGCAGATCGATCCCGAGGACCGGCGCGTGGTAGAGCAGAAGCAAGATTGCCAACATCTGCGCCACGGTCTTTGCCTTTCCCAGCCAGTTGACGGCTACGTGACGACGCTCGCCGAACGCAGCCATCCACTCGCGCAAGGCCGATACCGCGATCTCGCGACCGATGATGACCACCGCGATCCAGGTCGGGACCCTTTGCAGCGCCACCAGTTCGACCAAAGCGGCCGCCACCACCAACTTGTCAGCCACCGGATCGAGGAAGGCCCCGAACGCCGAGGTCTGGCCCAGGCGCCGAGCCAGCCAGCCGTCGAGCCAATCGCTGAGAGCGGCAACCAGGAACAGCCCCGCCGCCAGACGATCGATCTGGTAGCCGCCCAGACCCATATCGACGTGGAACAGCGCCATGAACAAAGGGACGATGGCGACACGCAACCAGGTGATGGCAGCCGGCAGATTCAAGGCCACGATCAGTGCAGTTCCCGGTGGATGCGCTCGGCCAAGGTCCGGCTGATGCCGTCGACGCCAGTCAGTTCATCGATGCTGGCGGATTGTACGCCGCGTAGCCCACCGAACCGGGCGAGCAACTGACGCCGCCGCGCCGGCCCCACTCCCTCGATGTCCTCCAGACTGCTGCTGCGACGTGCTTTGCCTCGTCGCGCACGGTGGCCGGTCACGGCAAAGCGATGCGCCTCGTCACGTACCTGCTGGATGAGATGCAGCGCCGGGTGATCAGCCGGCAGACGGCGCGGCACCTCCTCGTCGGGGAACACCAACTGCTCCATGCCGGCCTTGCGCTCGACCCCTTTGGCGACGCCTATCACGGCGAGGTCACCCAGGCCATGCTCGTTGAGCACCTCGCAGGCGACGTTGAGTTGGCCACGACCGCCATCGATCAGCAGCAGGTCTGGCAAGACACCAATGGCCTCGCCCTCCCCGCCCGTCGCGTCCGCTTCGTCCACCGTCACAGCAATACGTGTTCCCCGCAGGCGTCTCCGCAGCGCCTCCCGCATCGCACCGTAATCATCACCCGCAACGCCCCCGCCGATGTTGTAACGTCGGTACTGGTCGGGACGCATCGCACCCTCTTCGTAGACCACACAGCTCGCCACCGTCGCTTCTCCCATGGTGTGGCTGACGTCGAAGCATTCGATTCGCCGGGGAGGTGTCTCCAGACCCAGGAACTCGGCGAGTTCGGCGAGACGGCGGTTCTGGTTGGCGCGGTCACCCAGGCGAAGCTGGAGTTCGCGATGAGCCGCCTCCTCCGCCATCCGCAGCCATATGCGTCGATCGGCGCGCGGGTGGCTACCGATGCGCACAGGTCTGCCGGTAGGAGTTGACAACCAATCAAGATCCCCCGGCTCGGGCGATACGTTGGTCACCAGCTCTGGCGGCGCACCGCCCGAGGCATAGCGCTGTCCGGCAAACGCCGCCAGCACTTCGGATGGGGAGGCCTCCTGCCCGTGTTGCGGAACGTAGACCCGGTCACCCAGATGCTGGCCATTGCGAACCATCGCGAGGCAGACCGCGCTCAGCCCGCCGGACTGCACCACGGCGATGATGTCGACGTCGCCGATCGCACCACCACCCAAGCTGACAGCCTGCTGCGCACGCACCTTGGCCAGTGCCGACAGCTGGTCGCGGAACTGCGCTGCCTGCTCATACGCCATGAGCTCGGCAGCAGCGCGCATGCGTGCTTCGATCCGTGCTGTGACTTCATCGGCCTTACCCTCGAGGAACATGGCCGCCGCATCGGCATCGGCAGCGTAGTCCTCGGGTGTGATGAGATCGACGCAAGGCGCACTGCAGCGCCTGATCTGGTGCAGCAGGCATGGCCGTGAGCGGTGCGCCATGACGTTGTCGGTGCAGGTGCGCAGACGGAACACGCGCTGCAAGAGTTGCAGGCTCTGCCGAACCGCTCCTGCACTGGCAAATGGGCCAAAGAAGCGCTGGCGCCGGTCGGGCGTACCACGGAAGCGCCCGAGACGCGGGAAACGGTGCTGGCTAAGAACGATGTATGGATACGATTTATCGTCTCGGAACAATATGTTGTACCTTGGACCGAGATTTTTGATGAGGTTGTTCTCGAGCAGTAGCGCTTCGTTCTCCGAGCGTGTCACCGTGACCTCGACAGCGACCACCTGCTGCACCATACGCGCGATGCGCGGACCGTGCCCCACCTTCTGAAAGTAACTCGAGACCCGTTTGCGCAGATCGCGCGCCTTGCCCACGTAGAGCACGCTGCCGTCCACGGCAACCATGCGGTAGACACCCGGCGCGTTCGGCAGATCGGCCAAGTCGGTCAGTGGATCGATACGCGCCTGCGCTTCGAGATTTGCCGCACTGTCGCGCGCCTCCAGCCTGCCGCATCCCGCCGAAAGGCCGTCCGGATCGTGTCCCGCCGCAGACGGGTCCCCAACCACCACTTCCTCGGTCCGGGGTGATCGCGTGTAACTTCGCTTGGCGGCGGCAGGATCGCGCGGTCTTGGCATCAAACTGGCCCCAGATGCGCTCGCGCGGCGGCGAAGACCGCAGCGAACATCTGCGGCGTCAGGCGGCGGGTCGAGGTGTTGTACCGACTACAGTGATAGCTGTCCATCAGCAGGCGCCCGTCTGGCAAGCGGTGGCAAGCGCCGTGGGCAAACGCGAACACGCTGCGTCGGAGGCTGAGAGCGTCTAGCACCGCCTGATGGGCGATGGTCCCCAACGCGATGACCACACCCCTCCCCTGCGTCGCCAGATCGTGCGCCAGATAAGCGTTGCAGCGACGCACCTCAGCTGACTCAGGCTTGTTCTGGGGCGGTACGCAACGTACCGCATTGCTGATGCGCGCATCGATCAGCCGCAGTCCATCGGCTGCGTGTTCGGAACCCGGCGCACTGGCGAAGCCGTGGTCGTAGAGGGTGCGGTAGAGCAGGATCCCGGCATGGTCGCCGGTGAAAGGCCTCGCGGTCCGGTTCGCACCATGCAGACCGGGCGCCAGACCGACCACCAGCAGCCTGGCATCCGCCGGCCCGAAAGCTGGCACCGGGGCATTGTGATACGACGGCAGGACCAGACGCTGGCTGGCGAGGAATGCCGCCAGACGAGGACACGCCGAACATCCCGGGTCGAAGGGGCGAACCATGTCCCGGGTCAGGGTGCCTCGCCCACGGCCGGACCGGCCGCTAAGGCTTCGGCGGTCTCGCTGTAGCGGAGCAGGCTGCCCAGCGCAAGCTGATACTGCATGTCGTCGCGCAGACCGTCCCAAGGCGGTGCGGATCCGGTAGCCGCCATGGACGAGAGGCGGCGCGTCGACGCCTCATCCAGGCAGGCTCGCCAGTGGTCGAGAAGTTGCTCGACGCTGGCTGGGTCATTGCAAACCAGAACCATGTCGCAGCCCGCAGCGTGGGCGGCCTCGGCCCGCGCGACGATGTCGCCGATGCCGTGTGCACCGCCCATCGAAAGGTCGTCGCTGAAGACCGCGCCGTCGAATCCGAGCCGCTCACGCAAGACCGTCTGCAGCCAGAAAGGGGAGAAACCAGCCGGTCGCGGGTCGATGGCAGGGTAGAGAAGGTGGGCCGGCATCACGGAGGCTAGGCCCTGGTCGACCAGCCTGGCAAAGGGCAGCAGATCATCCGCCATGAGTTCCTCATAGGTCCGCGGGTCCTCTGGCAAGGCGTGGTGGCTGTCGGCCACCGCCCAGCCATGACCAGGGAAATGCTTGCCGCAACTGGCCATGCCACGCACCGCAAGTCCGCGGATCAGGGCGCCTGCAAGCCCCGTGATGCAGGCGGGGTCGCGACCGAAGCTGCGATCGCCGATGATCTCCGAATGCCCCCAGTCGAGGTCGAGGACCGGAGTGAAGCTGAAATCGATACCGACCGCACGAAGTTCGGCGGCAAGCACCACCCCGGTGTCGAAAGCGAGGGCGGTCGCGGTGGCGGCATCGTCCAGCCAACGCCGACCGAGCGCACGCATCGCCGGGATGAGCGTGAAACCCTCGCGGAAACGCTGGACCCGCCCACCCTCATGATCGACCGCAACCAGCAACTCCGGGTCACGCAACTCGCGGATGCTACGAACCAGTTCAACGATCTGCTCGCGAGATGCGTAGTTCCGGCGGAACAGGATGACGCCGCCCACCGTCGGGTGAAGCAGGCGTTCGGCCTCGTCCGCGTTCAGGCGGAAGCCGGAGACGTCGACCATCAGCGGCCCCAGTGGGCGATGGATACGAGTCATGGCGCTCGCTGCAGTACGCACACCGACACCGCCATGCTGCGTTCGTCACTGATGCTGAGGTGATGGGAACTCACGCCGCGCTGCTCGAGCAAGGCTTGGAGAGCCGGCGCCAGGACGAGCGCCGGTCGACCATACTCGTCGTGCTCGATAGCGATGTTGCCGAGCGTGGCCGGCGGTCGGATCCCGGTCCCGAGCGCCTTGGCGAAGGCCTCCTTGGCGGCAAAGCGCTTGGCGAGGAAGCGCGGTGGCTGTGCTGCGGTGGCGAACTCGTCCCACTCACGTGCGGCCAGGATGCGGCGAGCGAAACGCTCGCCAAAACGCTCCCAGGCGCGCTGCATGCGCTCGATCTCGACCACATCCTGGCCGATGCCGTAGATCACGCGCCCTGCTCCGCCCGCGCACGCAGCAGTGCCGACTTCATCTGCCGCACCGCCGCATCGAGACCGACGAACACCGCATCGCCGATGAGCGCATGGCCGATGTTGAGTTCCTCCATCTGCGGGATGGCCGCGATGGGGGCGACATTCGCAAGGTTCAGCCCGTGCCCGGCATTCACTGCAAGACCCAGCGCAGCGGCGTACTCGGCCGCGTGACGGATACGCACGAGTTCTGCCTGTCGCGCTTCACCGTCGCTGTCAGCGTAGTGTCCGGTATGGATCTCTACGACCGAAGCACCGGATTCGGCTGCGGCGGCAAGTTGTACCAGATCCGGTGCGACGAACAGGGAGACACGGATGCCCGCAGCGGTCAGACGGCCTACCGCTTCGGCGACACGCTGCCTTTGCCCCGCCACCTCGAGCCCCCCCTCGGTGGTCCTTTCCTCCCGCCGCTCCGGAACGATGCAGACGTCTTGCGGGCGGACGTCGAGGGCGATGCCGACCATCTCCTCGGTGAGCGCCATCTCGAGGTTCATTCGCGTCTGCAGGAGCGGTCGCAAGGTGTAGACATCGTTGTCCTGGATGTGCCGGCGATCCTCGCGCAGATGCAAGGTGATGAGGTCTGCGCCCGCCTGTTCGCAGAGCAGTGCCGCTTCGATCGGGCTCGGATACACAGTGCCGCGCGCCTGGCGAAGGGTCGCGACGTGGTCGATGTTCACGCCCAAACGGATGGATCGGTGCACAGTCATGACGGGATGAAGTTCTCCAGCGGAATGGTAGCGTGAGCCGGGCGTACATGCCCGAGCATCCCCGCCTCTCGGGCCGGAATCAGTCCTGGAACGGCGCGAGCATCTCGCGCGACAGCAGTGGACGCTCACCAAGGTAGTGCCCCAGCGCGCCCCGCAGAAGACGCAGTGCCTCACGGCGGGTCGCGACATCGGCGTAGTCGCCGATCTGCATCGCCAGCAGGGTGGTCCCCGTCACCAGGACCCCGCGGCCCTCCCCGCCCCGCGGCCCGGATCTCACCAGACCACGCTCCGGAAGGTAACTGTAATCCGCATCGGCGACCACCGGCATCTGCCCACCAGCCTCATGGCCCAGATCCAGCCCATAGCCAAGGTCTGCCAACAGGGCCAACTCGAAGGGGCGCAGGACAGCATCCACGCAGGGCGCATGCGGCAACTGCGTGAGTGCCGACTCATAGGCTGCATACAGCGTCGGATGCGGATCCTCCCGCGGCAGCAACCGCGTCAGCAGCTCGTTGAGATAGAAACCGCAGATCAGTGCCCGCCCCCCGAGACCGGCTGCAAGTGACAGCCACTCGGCACCGTGCAGGGTCTTGACCTCGCCCCTGCCGTACCAACTCAGGCTCACTTTCTGGAACGGGAGCAGCATGCCTCGCAGTGCCGAGGCCGGCCTTCTGGCGCCGCGCGCCGCCAGACTGATGCGGCCGTGCGCCGCAGTGAAGGCGTCCACCAGCAGGCTGGTCTCGCGGAACGGCAAGGTATGCAACACCCAAGCCTCGACCTGATCGAGGCGGTGCCCGGCCACGCGGTCCGAAGGCGGCCGTGGGCTCGTGGCCATCTTGATCAGCTCGCTCCCGGCTCGCCGGGGAACCAAAGACCGCTCGCAGACATGGCCTGTGGGGCTACTCGAAACCGAGCTGGCGCAGAGCGCCGGCATCGTCGGCCCAGCCACTGCGCACCTTGACCCAGACCTCGAGGAATACCTTGGTGCCCAGCAACTTCTCCATATCGGCGCGGGCGACGGATGCGATCTGCTTCAGGTGCTCACCCCCGCGACCGATCAGCATACCCTTGTGCGCGGGCTTGTCGACGAGGATCGCGGCGTGGACACGGACCATGTTGGGTGTCTCCTCGTACTTCTCGATGACTACCGTAGTGCCATAAGGCACTTCGTCGCCGGTCATCCGGAAAACCTTCTCGCGCAACAGTTCGCCGACCAGGAAACGCGAAGGGCGGTCCGTGAGATCGTCGTCCTCGAACAGCGGCTCCGCCTCCGGCAGATGAGGCAACAGCACCTCGAGCAGGGTAGCCGTCCGAGTGCCCTGCTGTGCGGATACCGGGACGATGTCCGTGAACCGGTAGCGCCCGGCCATCGCCTGGGCGAAAGGAAGCAGCGCGGCGATGTCGGCGACGCGATCGACCTTGTTGATGGCGAGCACCACCGGGCGGTCCTCGGGCAGCAGGCGCAGGACCTGTTCGTCTTCCGGACCGAAGCGGCCTGCTTCCACCACCAGGACCACCGCATCGACCTCGGCCAGTGTCGCCTTTACCGTGCGGTTCAGGTTGGCGTTGAGCACGCCGCCGTGGCGGGTCTGAAAGCCCGGCGTGTCAACGAACACGAATTGCGCACCGGGCCGGGTCTGCACACCGGTGATGCGGTGGCGGGTGGTCTGCGGCTTGCGGGAGGTGATGGAGACCTTCTGCCCGATGAGACGATTCATCAGGGTCGACTTGCCGACATTGGGCCGACCGACAATGGCGACGAAGCCGCAGCGGGACGGCGTCCCGGTTGCGGAACCACTGGTATCGGTGGCACTCACTTCCAACCTGTCCTCTCGCGCAGTGCCGCGAGCGCCACCCCCGCTGCCGACTGCTCCGCAACGCGCCGGTTCGGGCCGCTGCCTGTAGCCGCCAGATCATGCGCAGAGACCCGGCAGGTCACGGTGAAGACCTGAGGACGTGGAGCCGAGCCCGTCGAACCGACGAGCAAGTATTCGGGCGGCGGTTGCCGGTGGCGCTGCAGCAACTCCTGCAGTGCGGTCTTGGCATCCTTCTCTGCCGTACCCAGAGCCGGTGACGACAACTGTCTCGCGAACAAGCGCTCGACGACACCTCGTGCCGCCTCGAAGCCGCCATCTTCGTGCACGGCACCCACCAGAGCCTCGAGGGTATCGGCCAACAGTGAAGCCTGCTCCCGGCCACCCGCTCGCTCCAGCCCACTGCCCAGACGCAGCAGACCCGGAAGACCGAGCTCCCGCGCAAGCGCCTGCAAGGATGCCTGACAGACCAGATCGGCGCGGGCACGATGCAGGTCGCCCTCGCTCGCCGACGGCAGACGCGCCATCAACAGTGGCGAAAGCACACAGTCAAGGACGGCATCTCCAAGGAACTCGAGACGCTCGTTGTGATCCGCAGAGAAACTGCGGTGTGTCAGTGCCCGTGCCAGCAAGGCGGGGTCAGCGAAGACATGGCCGAGGCGTTGCTCCACTTCTCTGACGTCGCGCCCTCCCGGATCTTTGAGGGAACGCAGCGCTGGATGGCGGTCGCGCATACGGCTAGAGTCTCGGAGGGATTCTTCAGTCCACCGCTTGGCCGATGCGGTCGAAGCGTCCGAAGTTCCACCAGATGACAACCGCCTTGCCGACAATGTTCGCGTCCGGCACGAAGCCCCAGTAACGGCTGTCGCTGGAGGCATCCCGGTTGTCCCCCATCATGAAATAGTGGCCGTCCGGAACCTTGCACTCGAAACCGTCGTGACGGTACTTGCACTGCCCGAAGAACTCGAACTGGCGCACCTGACTGAGCAGTAGCGTGGGCTGCTGTGGCCGCAACAGCACATCGTGACGGTGATCCCCGGTCTGCGAGGCGTATCGCTGCGAGGCCACGAAGTCAGCACCGGCATCGATGTCGATGTACTCCCCTTTCTCCTGCATCGATGCCTCTCTGCCATTGATGCTCAGGCGCTTGTCACGATAGCTGACCACGTCACCCGGCACGCCGACGATGCGCTTGATGTAGTCGACACGGGTGTCTTCGGGGTAGCGGAACACCATGACATCACCGCGCTGCGGTTGGCCGACATCGATGAGCTTGCGGTTGAGGATGGGCAAGCGGATGCCGTAGGCGAACTTGTTGACCAGGATGAAATCACCTACCAAGAGGCTGGGAATCATCGACCCGGACGGGATGCGGAAGGGCTCGAACAGGAAGCTGCGCAGCACAAAGACGGCGAGGATGACCGGCAGAAAGCTCTTCGGGTACTCGATCCACCAGGGCTCGGCCTGCCCTTCCTGCCGCATGTGCCGGAAAAACAAGCGATCGAGCAGCCAGACCAAGGCACAAACGACCAGAAGCACAAACAGAAGCAACGCGAAGTTCATTTTCCATCCACTTGTAATATGGCAAGAAATGCCTCTTGCGGAATCTCGACGTTGCCGACCTGCTTCATCCGTTTCTTGCCGGCTTTCTGCTTTTCAAGCAGTTTCCGTTTGCGTGTGATGTCGCCACCGTAGCACTTGGCGAGTACGTTCTTGCGCAGCGCCTTGATCGTCTCACGAGCGATGATGTGGCTGCCGATGGCTGCTTGCACAGCGATATCGAACATCTGCCGCGGGATCAACTCACGCATCTTCGAGGCCAGCTCACGGCCCCGGTACTGACTCGACGCGCGGTGGACGATGAGCGAGAGGGCATCCACCTTCTCGCCGTTGACGAGGATGTCGAGCTTGATGAGATCGGCTGGGCGGAACTCCTTGAACTCGTAGTCGAGCGACGCATACCCACGCGAGGTGGACTTCAACTTGTCGAAGAAATCCATCACCACTTCGTTCAACGGCAGGTCGTACTTGATCATCACCTGCCGGCCAAGGTACCGCATGTCGAGTTGTTGGCCCCGCTTCTGATTGCAGAGCGTGATGACATTGCCGAGGAACTCGTCGGGGACCAGGATGGTGGCGGTGATGATGGGCTCCCGGATCTGATCGATCTTGGTCGTTTCGGGAAGCTTCGACGGGTTTTCAACGATGACCGTGGTGCCATCCTTCATCACCACCTCGTACTCCACCGTCGGCGCGGTGGTGATGAGATCCTGGTCAAACTCCCGCTCGAGGCGCTCCTGGATGATGTCGAGATGAAGCAGGCCGAGGAAGCCACAGCGAAAGCCGAAGCCGAGCGCCTGAGAGGTCTCTGGCTCGAAGCGCAGGCTGGCATCGTTCAGTTGCAATTTGGTCAGCGCATCGCGCAGGGAATCGTAGTCGTGGGATTCCACCGGATAGAGGCCGGCGAAGACCTGCGGCTGGATCTCCTTGAAGCCGGCGAGAGCCTCGGCAGCCGGGTCGGCCGCCGAGGTGATGGTATCGCCGACCTTTGCATGCTTGAGATCCTTGATCCCGGCGATGACGAAGCCAACCTCGCCTGCCGACAGACTGTCGCGCGGCAGACTCTTGGGCGTGAACACCCCGACCTGCTCGCAGCCATACTCGGCGGCAGCAGCCATCAGGCGGATACGGTCCTTGGGCCGCAAGATGCCATCCATCACCCGCACCAACATGACCACACCGACGTACGCGTCGAACCAGGAGTCGATGACCAGCGCCTTGAGCGGCGCATCCGGGTCACCACCAGGCGGCGGCACGTGCCTGACCACGGCCTCCAGCACATCCTCCACCCCGAGGCCGGTCTTGGCCGAGCAGCGCACGGCGTCCGATGCCGGGATGCCGATGATGTCCTCGACCTCGGCAATGACCCGTTCCGGCTCCGCGGATGGCAGGTCGATCTTGTTGAGCACCGTCAGCACCTCGACGCCCTGCTCGATCGCGGTGTAGCAGTTGGCCACCGTCTGCGCCTCGACGCCCTGACTGGCATCGACCACCAGCAGCGCACCCTCGCACGCGGCCAAGGAGCGGCTCACCTCATAGGAAAAATCGACGTGGCCTGGGGTATCGATGAGGTTCAGCCGATAAGTCTGGCCGTCCCGAGCGATATAAGTCAGCGCCGCAGTCTGCGCCTTGATGGTGATTCCGCGCTCGCGTTCGAGGTCCATCGAGTCCAGCACCTGAGCCTCCATCTCGCGATCCGCCAGTCCTCCGCACTGCTGGATGAAGCGGTCCGCCAGCGTGCTCTTGCCGTGGTCGATGTGGGCGATGATGGAGAAGTTGCGGATGAGCTCTTGCATGAGGCGCCGGATTCTAGCCTTCCGTGGATACAGTCGTCAGTGCGAGAGCTGGGCGATGTAGAGGGCGATGACGACGAGCACACTGACAAGAGTGCGCAGCGGCACGAACCACGACGGCAATCCGTGCCCGGCAAGCCAGCGCTGGTCGGCGAACATGGCACCGATGAAGGCGAGACTGAGCAGGGTCAAGGCGTCGCGATAGGGCAGCAGCAGCGCCACCCAGGCCACCAGCGCCGGTACCACCGAATAGCCGTAGCTGCGCCATGCCGGCAGCGGACGTTCGGTGTTGTCGCGCGCTGCCGCGAGGCCCCAGTGCAGCGCGCCGACGAAGCTGAGGATGACCGCGGCGTAGCCGATCAGGGCCGGTTGCAGCCAGGGAGGGTTGACGCCGAAGTGTGGCGCGATCGCCAGCGCCCAGAACGGGATAAGCCCGGCCAAAGCCAGGATGCGGGCCGGCGCCGGGGCCTCGTGAAAGGCGCGGATCATGGCATCTCCTGGTTATGGGGACCACCAGGGCCGGCAGCGCCCAGGGGAATCGACGCGAGACCCGGATCCGGCACCCCATTCTCCTCGCGGTTACGCATGAAATCTGCGGTGTTGAAAAAGGCCGCCATGAGTCTCTCGCGCACATCCGCGGCGAGGTCGCATCCCTCCAGAGCGAGCATCATGCAGCGCATCCACTGATCCCTCTCCGTCGAGCCGATGGGGAAGGGCATGTGGCGACGGCGCAGCATCGGGTGGCCGTATTTCTCGACATACAGCGGCGGACCGCCCAGCCAGCCGGACAAGAACCGGTACAACTTCTCCCTGCTGTGCGAGAGGTCCGCGGGATGGAGGTGGCGGATGCGAGTGCAACCGGGGTCCTCATCCATGGCGCGGTAGAAGCGGTCGACCAGAGCATGGACACCGGCATCACCACCCATCAGGTCGTAGAGTGCGGACGGTTGATCGGACATGGGCTCCAATCTAGCGCAATGCGGTCATTGGGGGATGAGCGATGACCGCGCGGAGCAGCCAGGCCGCTCCGGCCAGCGCCAAACCGATGCCGAGCAGCAGAGCCCACAGCAGGGGCACTGGAGAGAGGTGTGCCGGCACTTCGAGGACATGGACCGCCACCAGCCAACCGGTAGCAAGGGCCCCGGCTGCGGCGACCATGCCCGCCAGAGCGCCGACCAGGACGAACTCGCAGAGCAATGCACCTCCCAATTGGGCGCGGCTGGCACCGAGTGCCCGCAGGATCGCCGCCTCGCGCTGGCGCTCCTCCTGCGAGAGCAGCAGGGATGCCGCCACCACCAGGGCACCGGACAACAGAGTGAGCGAGGCGAGCAGACTCACCGCCGCCGCCAGACGGTCGACCAGACTGCGGATGCGCTGCAGGAACTCGCCGACATCGATCAGCGTCGCATTGGGCAGTTCGCGCACCAGCAAAGGCTCAAGGTCCGGTCGATGCTGTGGCACAAAGAAGCTCGCCACCCAGGTCGACGGCTCTCCCGCGAGCACCGCAGGCGTCGCCACGACGAAGAAATTGACGCCGAAGGAATCCCAGCGCACGGCACGGACAGACTGTACTAGGGTCTCGACCTCCCGACTGCCAAGCCCCCAGCGCAGACGGTCACCAACAACGATGCCAAGCCTGTTGGCGACGCCCTCCTCTAGCGAGACCAGACTCTGCTCGAGTTCGGCAGCATGCCACCAGCGTCCGCTAACGATACGGTTGTCACGTTGGGTCAAGTCCCGCTCGAAACTCAGGTTGAACTCGCGTTCGACGAGGCGACGCGTGTTCTCATCGGCAAAGCGGGCCGGATCGACCGGCGAATCGTTGATCGAAAGCAGACGCCCACGGACCATCGGGTATGCCGCTGGTGCCGGTAGGCCCTGCTCCCGAAAGACGCGCCAGAACCGGGGGACCTGCTCCGGCGTGAGGTTGATGATGAAACGGTTCGGCGCGTCGGCGGGAACGCTAGCGTGCCAGGCATCGATCAGGTCGGCACGCACCACCGTGAGCAGCAACAGCGCCATGATGCCGGTGGCCAACACCATGACCTGCAGCAGCGTGTCGCGCCAGCGTCGAGTGAGCGCAGCCAGGCCGAGGCGCCATCCGCTCCCGGTGTGTGCTGGCGTAGCGGCTCGCAAAAGGCGGGCGAGAGGCAGCAGGACACCCGCAGCCGCCCCGGCGACCAGAAGCGTGGCAAGAAACCCTGCCAGGGCGTACAGGCCCAGTCGCCACTCACCGGCTTGCCAGACCAGCAGTGCCGCCACGACGGCCAATGTGAGGGAGACCGTGGCCCAGCCCCCGAGCCCCAGAGGCGGAAGGTCCTCACGCAACACTCGCAGCGGCGAGACGCCTCGCAATCGCAGAAGGGGAGGCGCGGCCGCGGCGAACAGCAGCAGGATCCCGCACGCGAACGCCGCCGCAGCCGGTCCGCCGGAGGGGGGCGGCAATCGCTCGCCGACAAAGGCCGCGAGCTGACCACTGAGAAGGTGCTGCAGGCCGAAACCGAGCAGCGTTCCGAGCACACTGGCCAACACGCCCGACATCAACAACTGCAGCGAGTGCAGGGCAAGGATCCGGCCCGAGGGCAGGCCCCAGCAGCGCATCAGCGCAGTCTCCTCGACGCGACGGCGCACATACTGACGCGCCGCCAAGACCAGCGCGACGGCTGCCAGAACCACGCTGGCCATCGCACTGAGCGCCAGGAACCGTCGGGCGCGCTGCAGCGTCTCACGGATCTCCGGGCGCGCATCCTGGAGGCCCTGGATACGCTGGCCTCGTCCGAGCTGAGGCCCGAGAACGGCGCGAAGTCGTGCGACAGCGGCCGGCGGACCCGCCACGAGCAGGCGGTAGCTGACCCGGCTGCCCGGCGCAAGCAGGCCGGTAGAAGGCAGGTCCTCCTCGTGCATGACCAGCCTCGGAGCGACACTGAACACTTCAAAAGCAGCGTCACCGCGTGACGACAGCAGACGTCCGACAGTGAATCGACCGTAGCCCAGACCCAGCACATCACCGACCTTCACAGCCAGTCGCTGGGCCAGACTGACGTCGATCCAGACCTCCCCTCGCGCAGGCCAGACACCGTCCGCCTGCTCGCCGCGCAAGGGGAACGCCCCGTCTACGGCACGAACTTCGGCCAGCTGATTGCGATCGCCAGCAATGGCCATGCTGGTGAAGGCACTTACGCGGGTCAGCTCGACACCAGCGAGCCGGGCCTCTTGGACCCAAGAGTCCGGTAAAGGACGGTCCGCACTGAGCACCAGATCGGCACCGAGCAGCTGGCCCGCCTTGTCGTTCAGATTGTCATCGACACGCTTTGCCACCACACCGATCGCAGACATGGCCGAGACCGCGAGCGACAAGGCGAGCGCGATCAGGACCATCTCGCCACTCCGCCACTGCCGGAGAAATCCACGCCAGGCGAGAACCAGCAGGTTCACGGGATGGAGGCCCTCCGGGCGGGGACTGAGGCAGGCCTGGCAGCCTCCGGGATTGCGGCCACCTTGGCGGAGCCATCTGTCTCCGGATCGCGCACCCGCCCCTGCTCCAGTTCGATCTGTCTGCCACAGCGAGCAGCCAGCGCTGCATCATGGGTCACCAGAACCAAGGTGGTGCCGGATCTGGCATTGAGTTCAAAGAGAAGGTCGATCACTGCTGCGCCCGTGCGCGCGTCGAGGTTGCCAGTGGGCTCGTCGGCGAACAGCAGCCGTGGTTCACCGGAAAAGGCCCGGGCCAGTGCGACGCGCTGCTGTTCTCCGCCGGAGAGTTGCGCCGGATAGTGGCGGCGGCGCCCATCGAGTCCGACCAGCCCCAACCAGCGGATCGCGCGGTCGAAAGCGTCGCGACGGCCGGCGAGTTCCAGAGGCAGCGCCACATTCTCGAGAGCGGTCAGTCCTGGAAGCAACTGGAAGTTCTGGAACACGAACCCGACCGACCGCGCGCGCATCGCCGCCCTGCCCTCCTCGTCGAGCGCGAACATCGACTGACCGTCGAGCCAGACCTCGCCGCTGGAGGGCACATCGAGGCCGGCCAGCAGCCCGAGCAGTGTCGACTTGCCACTACCCGAAGGGCCGACGATGGCCAAAGACTCGCCAGCGTTGATTGCGAGATCGATGTCGTCAAGAATGACCAACGGCTGGTCACCCACGGCGACCTGGCGGCCGAGTCCGACGGTGCGGAGGATCATGAATCGTTTGCGGTGGTTGGGATGGATGGTGGGAGGCCTGTCGGCCCTGCTAACCCTTGGACTACCGGTATTCGCAAGTGTTGCGCCGGAACTCAAGCATACCGGTCTCGAACTGCCGGCAGCGCCGGCCCGCGGTATGGGCAGCGATGCGATCGTTCCGGACCCGACACGCGAACGAGACCGGCCGCTTGTAGTGGCGCAGGAGCCCGTGCTGTTGGTGATGGGCGACAGCCTATCGGCTGCTTTCGGCATCCCGCTCCAGCGAGGATGGGTAGCGCTTCTCGCCGAGCGCCTGCGAGCAACGGGTTCCTCGCTGCGGGTGGTCAACGCGAGTGTCAGCGGGGAGACCACTCAGGGGGGGCTGACCCGGCTGCCGTCCGAACTGGCACGCAACCGTCCGGCACTGGTGGTCATCGAACTGGGCGCCAACGACGGCCTGCGCGGCCAGCCGCTGGAGGCCATGCGCGACAACCTTCGGCGGATGGTCCGGCTGAGCCACGAGGCTGGGGCCCGCGTCCTGCTTCTCGGCATGCGCATCCCGCCCAACTATGGTCCGCAGTACGGGGAGCAGTTCTTCCGCAGCTTCGAATCCGTGGCCAGCGAGACCGGCGTACCCCTCGTCCCCTTCTTTCTGGAGAAGGTCGCGCTGCACCCGGAAATGATGCAGGACGACGGCCTGCATCCGACTGCAGCGGCCCAGGTGCACTTGCTTGACACCGTATGGCCCGCACTTCGGCCCTTGCTGCGGAAGACCTCTCCCGGGCGCCCGAAGCAAACCGCAGATGCGCTGCCGACGTCTGCGCCCGTCAACCGATAGAATCCGGGGCGCCTTTCCGCGCCGGGCGATGTTCGCCCGGTGATCCCGGTCCACGAGGCGTCCCTAACGCCTGCCCCGCACATGATCAAGACCCGCTTCGCCCCTTCACCTACCGGCTACCTGCACATCGGCGGGGCGCGCACCGCCCTGTTCGCTTGGGCGTATGCGCGACAGCGCGGGGGCAGCTTCGTGCTCCGCATCGAGGACACCGACCGCGAGCGCAGCACACAGGCCTCAGTCGATGCGATCCTCGACGGCATGAGATGGCTGGGACTCGACTGGGACGAAGGTCCGGTGTTCCAGACACACCGACTGGCGCGCTACCGGCAGGTCGCCGAGGGACTGGTCGCAGGTGGACTTGCCTACCCCTGCTACGCCAGCCGCGCAGAACTCGATGCGATGCGCGAGCAGCAGCGCACCGCCGGCCTCAAGCCGCGCTACGACGGGCGTTGGCGCCCTGAGAATGCGGTTGGTCGGATCCCGCCGAGTGGCACCGAGCCAGTGATCCGCTTTCGCAATCCGGACCATGGCGAGGTGAGTTGGAACGATCTGGTCAAGGGGCCGATCACGGTGGCCAACGAGGAGTTGGACGATCTTGTCATCCTGCGCGCCGACGGCGTACCCACCTACAACTTTGGCGTGGTCATCGATGACTGGGACATGGGCATCACCCACGTCATCCGTGGCGATGACCACGTCAGCAACACACCAAGGCAGATCAACCTGCTGCGCGCCATCGGCGCCCCGCTTCCCGAATACGCACACGTACCGATGATCCTCGGCCACGATGGCGAACGTCTTTCGAAACGGCATGGCGCCGTCAGCGTCCTGCAATACGAAGAGGACGGTTACCTCCCGGAGGCACTGCTCAACTACCTCGCCCGGCTCGGATGGAGCCATGGCGATGATGAGCTGTTCTCCTTGCAGCAGTTGGTGCAGTGGTTCGACCTGCCACACATCAGCCGCTCACCGGCGCGTTTTGACCCGGAAAAGCTGAACTGGCTGAACCAGCAGTACCTCCGTACCTGTCCAGCGCCCCGCTTGGGGGAACTGCTGCGGGAGCGCCTGGAGTTGGCGGGGCTGGATGTCGATGCCGGCCCGGATGTGGCGAGGGTCGCCGACGTATTGCGCGAGCGCGGCGTCACACTCAATGAGATCGCTGACGCGGCACACTACTTCTATGCCAAGCCGACCCCGCCTGCCGACTTGATCTCACAGCACGTGACGGAGGACGCACTGCAGGCTCTGCTTGACTTAAAGAACAGGCTTCAATTATCTGATTGGAAACTAGAAACAATAGGGATGCTGATCAGGGAAACGGCTTCCGCCCATGGCCTCAAGATGCCGAAACTGGCCATGCCACTCCGGGTTCTGGTGTGCGGAACCGCCAGCACCCCTTCGATCGACACGGTGCTCACTGTGCTCGGCCGTGATCGGGTCCTGGAGCGCCTCGCGGCAGCACTCTGACGCAGCGCGTCTAATAGGACATCCGGTTCAAGCCATCCAGCGCGGCAGTCTTGTAGCACTCGCCCAGCGTGGGGAAGTTGAACACGGCATCGGTGAAGTAGTCGATCGTCCCACCCAGAGCCATCACCGCCTGACCGATGTGAACCAGCTCGCTGGCCTGCTCACCGATGATGTGTACGCCAAGCAGACGGCGATCCTCTGGGCTGAAGATCAGTTTGAGGAGACCGGTGCGATCGCCGAGAATCTGTCCGCGCGCGATCTCGCGGTAGTAGGCCTTGCCAACCTCGTAGGGTGTACCCGCCTCGGTCAGTTCATTCTCGCTCTTGCCGATGGTGGAGATCTCGGGGACGGTGTAGATGCCGTAGGGAAAGAGCCGGATGCTGGCATCGGCATCCTCCGCGAGCAGCCCGAAGGCGTGGCGCGCAGCCGCCCTGCCCTGCTCGTAGGATGTCGATGCGAGTGAGGGGAAACCGATGACATCGCCGACCGCATAGATGTGTTCGACGTTGCTCTGGAAGTTGTGATTGACCGGGATGCGGTTGCGGTCATCCACGCCGACACCCGCATTTTCCAGTTGCAGGCGGCCCGTGGCGCCGACCCTGCCGATGGAATACAAGGCTGCCTCCGCGTGAAGGACCTTGCCACTCTTCAGGCGCACTTCGACCGGTTTTGCGGCGTCCTCGAGCACCTCGATCCCGGCGACTTCCTCGCCGAGGCGCATCAGCACGTTGTGCTGTTGCGCGATGTACGTAAGTGCAGTGCAGATCTCGTGATCGAGGAACGGCAACAAAGCCGGGCGCTTGTCGATGATGGTGACGCGCACGCCGAGCGCCGCGAACATGGTCGCGTACTCGACGCCGATGACGCCGGCACCGACCACGATCATCGAACGCGGCAGGAACTTGAGGCCGAGGATGTCATCGCTGGTGAACACGCGCTGCCCATCGAACGGGATGTGGTCGTCACGGCCAGCCTCTGTACCGCACGCGACCACCACCCGGGCCGAGCTGATCTGGCGGTTTCCGCCCCCGCCCGGCGAGGTGAGTTCAAGCGTGTGCGCATCGATGAATTGCGCGGAGCCCTCAATGAGTTCGACCCCATTGCGTGTCACCTGGCTGCGGATCACGTCGACCTCGGTGGCGACCACGTGGTTGACGCGATGCAGCAGGTCATCGATGGAGATGTCCTGCTTCACGCGGTAGGAGGAGCCGTAGATGCCACGCTCGCGGAAGCCGGACAGATGCATCACCGCCTCGCGGAAGGTCTTCGAGGGGATGGTCCCGGTGTGCACGCAGACTCCCCCGACCGCACGCGAGCGCTCGACGACCGCCACCCTCTTGCCGAGCTTTGCGGCCTGGATGGCCGCCCGCTGGCCCGAGGGTCCAGAGCCGATGACCACCAGGTCGTAGTCGAACCCGTGCCCGGCGAACGGATCGCCCTTGCCCTCGTCTGCCATCTCTCCCCCTGAGGCCGGACCGCCTGATCGAAGACCGCGGGGTCCGGCGCACCCGAGGTCACGTGGACGATTCTAGTCATGATTCGTGACAGCTTGCGATGCGACCGGGGTATTCGGGGAGCGACACCAACGGATGAACTGGAGCCCCGGAGACCAAAGACCACGGCAGACGTCCCGTCCCGCCGGCAGATGTCTGGCGAGCAGGTTCTGGCACGGCTGTTCGATCCGGGAATGGAACACCGCAGCCGCCAGGATGCAGATGGCGAGCGTCACGGCGAGGAAAGGCAGGACGGGCGCAGCAGCGTGTGCCGGCACCACGCCGAAAAGTGTGTTGGCAAGCATCAGGACCGGGAAGTGGATGAGGAACAGTGCATAGCTGCGCTGCCCCAGCCAGTGCACCGGGCTGGGGCAGAGGAAGGGGAGATCACGTTGGAAACCCCATTGGCGAAGAACCAAGGCGGCGCCCAAGGCCACCGCCATGCGTCCTCGCCAGTCTGCTGCCAGCAAGACTGTGATCGCCAGCAACATCGCCCACCAGAGCAACCTCTGGCCTTGCAGCGCCGCGCGCGAAGTCCAGGCAGCAAGAACGCCCAGTCCATAGGCACCAAAGAAGTAGGGCGCCCAGTCGTCAAGTCCGGCACGCCCATGCCACCACGACCAGGACGCGAGCACGAGCAGGAAAATCCGCCCGACTGGCGGGCCGTTCACAGGCAGACCGACGTCCAGCTTGAGCAGAGCGACAAAAAGTACAAAGAGCTGGATCTCGACGGCGATGTACCAGACCCCGGCGGTCAGCGATTCAAGGCCGAGGACCCCCTGCAGCAGACCCAGATGGGCCATGACCTGCACGGCGGACGGGGCGGGCGGAAGATACGCCTCTGCGCTCCAGTGTCGTGCCACCTCCGCACACAATACTGCGAGCAAAAGCGCGGCTCCAAGCGGCATGGCCAACCGCAGGTAACGAAGGATCAGACCTGCCGCCGGCAACTCCGCCTTCGCAACCCGGTCTTCGAGGCTCAGCGCGGCCATGAATCCCGCGACCACGAGGAACACATAGACCGCGAAGCGCCCGTAGCTCGCGAGTTCATCCGAGATCCACGGAAAGTCGGTGGCGAGCGCGCGCGCCATCGGACCGTAGAGAGCCAGGTGATGCAGGACGATGAGCAGCGCTCCAGCGCAACGCAGGCCATCCACGGCGGGAAGCCGCTCGATCGATGCCTGCGGCGATCGCCCCGAGCGGTCGGACATGGGAAGGCTCCTCTCGCGGCTCCAAGCCGCTCAGCCTCCTCCTGCGTCAAGCCAAGGGCAGGAGCCGCGAGCTCCTGCGAGGGGTACCGCCGGGTCCGGTCATGCCGGCTTCTGGGATTCTGACGGCGCCAGGCAGACCGGCTCGAGCCGGTCTCAGGGTGCAAGGCCAATTCTTCAGACCTTGACACAGCTGGAGGCTGCACGAGCGGGTGCAAGGGCATGATTTGACCGAATGGGCTCATCTGCGGCATGAATCGAACCTGCTGCTGCCCCTCGCGCCAACCTGGACCATACCGACCATGCGAGCCGTCGCCTTTCGTCGATGTCTCCCCGTAGAGCACCCACAAGCCTTGCTTGACGTCGATCTTCCCGAGCCGGTCGCGCATGGGCGTGACCTGCTGGTCGAAGTGCGTGCAATAGCAGTCAACCCCGTGGACACCAAGGTCCGACGCAACCAGCCGCCGCCGGATGGAGAACTGCGGGTGCCCGGTTGGGATGCAGCGGGCGTGGTGAGGTCGGTTGGCGATCAGGTCGCGCGGTTTCGCGTCGGAGACCGGGTCTGGTACGCCGGAAGCATCGATCGGCCGGGCAGCAACGCCGAACTGCAGGCGGTCGATGAGCGGATCGTCGGACACATGCCAAGGAACCTTTGCTTTGCGCAGGCGGCAGCGCTGCCGCTGACGGCGATCACGGCCTGGGAGTTGCTGTTCGATCGCCTGCAAGTACGGCGCGATGCGTGCACCGCAGCCACCCTTCTGGTCACGGGTGCCGCGGGGGGCGTCGGCTCCATCCTGCTGCAACTGGCGCGCGGTCTCACCGGGCTGACTCTGGTGGGGACCGCGTCGCGGCCAGAAACGCGGGCCTGGGCGCTACAGATGGGAGCGCACCACGTGGTCGATCATGCGGCGGGCACCTCTCTGCCGCTGCAGGTCCGAGAACTGGGGCTGGACCCCGTGAGCTATGTGGCCAGCCTGACACACACCGAGACGCACTTCGAGTGCTTGGCGGAGATCCTCGCGCCGCAAGGCCGCATCGCACTCATCGACGACCCCGGGTCGCTCGACATCCGTCTGCTCAAGCGCAAGAGCGCCTCGCTGCATTGGGAATTCATTTTCACGCGTCCGATCTTTGGTACCGCAGACCTGATCCGACAGGGTGAGATCCTGGGCGAAGTGGCGGATCTGGTCGATGCTGGCGTCCTGCAGTCGACCGTGAGCGAGCATCTCGGAACCATATGTGCCGCCAACCTTCTGCGGGCCCACGCTCTGCTCGAGCGCGGCGAGGCCAGGGGCAAGGTGGTGCTCGAGGGGTTCCCCTGAGCCGCGGACCGGCTGAGCCACGGGCTCCACCAAGCTCCGGCGCCGAACTAGCGATAACGGCAGACGAGTTCGTGCATCTCGGCACCGGGAGTTCCGGACTGGAGATCGACCCAGGCCCCCGTGCCCTTTGCACGCTCCGAGTCGCCGCCAAGATTGGGGCCCGTGAAGTAGGTCGCATTCACGGACCGCTGCCTACGAAGCAGGCAGTCGTTGTCGACCAACACCCGGATGGAGCGCGTCTCCATGCCGAAGGTCGGTTTGGCCAACTCGATCCTGACCAGCACCTGCACCCGCCGAGGGCCCGATACCCTCAGAGAGTCGGGGTCCATGTAATGGACATCGCCCTCCGCAGTCTTGCCGATGCGCATCCACTCCGCCCCAGCTGGCTGGCCATAGGCTACCAGACAGAGGGCGAGCCAGACACCGGACGCTGACCGGCGGCCGCTAGCGAGCCAGCCCGCCCCGCGCGCTGCCAAGAGACCTTTCATGGTTGCTCCATCCCAAGCATCTTCACTTTACATGAGCGGTCGAGGAGCCAACCACGATGTCTTCCAGGAGGTATCCGCAAGAATCTGCTGGAAAGCCCGGGAACCAGTACGCTAAAGCCTTCGGCCATGGTCCGCGCGGCCATCGCCGCGAGCAGAAGGCCCACAGCCGTGTCCCCACATTGAGGGCCGTGATGCTCAGGCGCGCGGCAATGAGATGAGCCCGCCAGAGCGTCAACCAGATCAACGCCGAGACCACGGCGGTCCGATGACACGGTGGGTCGTCTCGGGAGACTGTCGATGCAAGACGGGGCGACTCATGACCGGCCTCGGACCGCGCTGATGGAGACCGACTTTGTGCACCGCGTGATCCTGCTCGGGCTCGACATCGGCTCGACCACCAGCAGCGCCCTGCTTGCAGCCGCAAGTATCGGCAGCGACCCCGTTTCAGGACGGATCGACCTGATCGATGCCTCTGTGATCTACCGCGGCGAGCCGGTCTTTACACCATTCCGCGGCGACCGGATCGATGAGCCCGCACTCGGGCTTCTCATCGACACTTGGCTGGCCGAGGCCGGTGTGACGCCGGAGCGGCTCTTCGCAGGCGGTGCCATTGTCACGGGGCTGGCGGCGCGCCAGAGCAACGCCACAGCGCTCTCCAGGTTGGTACGCGAGCGCTGTGGCGAAGCGGTGATGGCCACCGCCGAGGACCCGAGGTTGGAATCCTGGCTGGCCTTTATGGGCGGCTGCAGCAGCTTGAGCCGATGGCACAAGGATACCGCCCTCATTAACCTCGACATCGGCGGTGGAACCACCAACGCGGCGCTGGGTCGGGGTGGCAATGTCGAGGACACAGGCTGCCACTTCATCGGCGCGCGGCACCTTCAGTTCGAGCCGGGAAGCTATCGCCTCACCCATATCTCCGAGTTCGGTGGCGTGATGCTTGCCGCACTGGGGATCGATCTTCAGGTCGGCGACACCCTCGACAATACCGAACGTGACGCCGTGGTCGGCTACTGCATCGCGGCGCTAGAGGCGATCGCAAGTGGGGACAGCGGTTTCTTTGGCGATGCGACCGGTCGATGCCTGGAACAGGTGCCGTTCCGACACTCCGCTGGTAACGACGCCGCCCTTACCTTCTCCGGCGGGGTCGGCGAACTGGTCTATCGGGCCGCCGCTGGCGAACCCCTGCCTGGCACCACGCACTATGGAGACCTGGGCATCGACCTTGCCCGCGCCATCGTCGCCTCGCCGCAACTGAAGCGCTCCCTGCAAACGCTGGTCCCTGAACAGCGCGGACGCGCCACGGTCTACGGCGTCACGCTGCACAGCACTCAGGTGTCCGGGGTCACGCTCCATCTGCCGCGGCCTGAGGTATTGCCGCTGCGCGATCTACCAGTGGTGGCGCGCGTCGGCGTCGACGCCGGGCGCCAGACACTCGAGCGGGCACTCCGCCTCGCAAGCAGCAGCCAGAGGGGGGCTTGCCTGCAGTTCTTCGATGCGGTTCCGGGCCAGCAGCTCGACGCGGCGGGAGTACGTGGGCTCGGCGAGCGGATTGCCACCGCGCTCCGCGGAACCAAGTTCCCGCCAAAACTGCCACTCGTCTTCCTGCTCGAGCAGAATGTGGCGAAGGCGCTGGGTCAATACGCCAGTGACTGGGGTAGGGTGGAAGCCACACTGGTAGTGATCGACGAGGTGCCGGTGCGCGGCGCGCAGTTCGTCAACCTCGGCCGGCTGCAGCAGCAGGTGGTGCCGATCAGCTACTACGGGCTGCACCAGCCTTCGCTGACCGACGACCCGGCAAGTTCTGGTGACATCCCGCCGACGCCGCATTAACCTGCAGTCCATAACGACCTCGTCCTTACGTGCGAATATGCGAACACTCAAGCCTTTGGCAGAGATCTACGTCCCTCCGCGCGTCCCGCCGCAGGTCTACGAGACGGCTCTGCTCGGGCGCCGGTTCCGCTTTGCCAGTCTCAAGCAACTGCTGGGTGCCGCAGACATCAGCAAAGCCGGCGACCGCAACGCCGGTCTCGCTGCCGGCGACGAAGTGAGTCGAGAGGCGGCCCGTACCATCCTCTCCGGCCTGACCCTGCAGCACATCTACGACCACCCACTGACCGACGCGCAAGGCCGCATCAGCGAAGTCATGCGGGTGAACTACCAGATCGATACCGAGGCGTTTGCCAGCATCGCCGCCCTGACCCTCGGCGAACTCAAGGACCACCTGCTGCGCAGCACCGACACCGAAGCCCTGCGAGTGGGTCGCGGTCTGACCGGCGTGATGGCCGCGGCACTGGCCAAACTCATGGATGTGCACGAGCTCATCCTGTTGTCGAAGACGCTCAAGTCGGGGGCCACGGCAAAAGCGCGAACCACCATAGGGCTGCCGGGCCGGCTGTCCTCTCGCCTGCAGCCCAACCACCCGACCGACAACATGGACGGCATCACCTTGTTGCTCTACACCGGCCTGAGTCTCGGGTCCGGCGACGCGCTGCTCGGGCTCAACCCGGCCATCGACACGGTGGAAAACATCTCGGCGCTTCTGCGTCACCTCGACAAGGTGCGCCGGCAGACCGGTGCGCCGACGCAAATCTGCGTGTTGTCGCACATCAGGACCCAGCTCGCCTGCCTTGAGCAAGGAGCGCCCGTTGAGATCATGTTTCAAAGCCTCGCTGGTACCGATGCCGTGCTGACCGACGAATTCGACGTCACCGTCGAGCTGCTCGATCACGCTTGGCAGACCATGACTCAGCTGGGCCCGCTCCGGGACGCCGCAGGGAACTGGATGTACTTCGAGACCGGGCAAGGCAGCGAATTCACCTACGGCAAGCACGACGGGATGGACATGGCTACCTGCGAGGCCCTTTGCTATGGTCTCGCCCGGCGTTACGAACCGTTCATGGTGAACAACGTCACCGGCTTCATTGGCCCGGAGACGCACCTCGACAATTTCGAGATGATCTACTCCAACCTGCAGGACCACTTCATGGGCAAACTGCTCGGCCTGCCGATGGGTATGGCGCCCTGCTACACCCTGCATTCCAAGGTCACGGCCGAGGGCCAACAGATGGCTACCGAGCTGCTCGCGGCCGCCGGCGCCAACTTCTTCATGGATGTCTACCTCGGCAACGACCGCATGCTCGCCTATTTCGATACCAGTTCGCACGACGATCAGACTTTGCGCGAGGTGCACGGCCTCAAGCCGGCACCCGAGTTCCTGCGATGGGCGATCGAACGCGGCATCTACGTCGAGGACTCCGGTGGGGACGTACAGCGCGGCCCGCACTGGGGCGACCCTCGCATCTTCTGCTCGTCTGACATTGAATTCCTGCGCCTGCGCCAGTGCCTTCCCGCTGCCTACGGCTTCGACAATGCCGGGCCACGCCCGGCCAACCACATATCGCGCATACTGCGGGCAAATCAGGCGGTGGCGCGCGAGGCGATCTATGCCGACCTACGTCCTGCTGAGATCGGCAACATCCCACTGCGTATGCTAGCCACCGAAGCGCACGACAAGACCGCCCACCTTTCCAGCCCCGATCTCGGCGCACGCATCGCTGCCGAGTCTCTTGCAGAACTTCGGCCCGAGCACAAGGACGTCCAAGTCATCATCTCCGACGGCCTCAGCGCGGAGGCGATCCACCACAATATCCCCGACTTCCTGCCAGTACTGCTGGACGGCCTGAGCAGCCGTGAGCTGCGTGTCGGACAGCCGATCCTGGCGCCCTACGGACGCGTCAAGCTCTCCGAACCGGTGGGCGATGCGCTGCAGGCACGGGTGATCGTCAACCTTATCGGCGAGCGACCGGGTGGCGACGCGCTTGCCTCGCGCAGCATGTCGGCGTACATCGCCTACCGCCTTCCCGAAGGGGGAGTGCAGGCGGAAGCCGCGCGATTCAGTGGAAACCGCCATATCCGCTACGAATACACGGTAGTCTCGAACATCTACGCTGGCGGCTTGCCACCGGTCGAGGCCGGAAGCCTGGTCGCCGAGCGGATCCATGAAATCCTGCAGCATCAGGCCGCAGGCAACCGGCTCGAGAACCTGCTCAGAGGTGCCGCCGCCTGAGACGGTCCGGCGACAGTAGCCGTCGTCGGAGATGCAGCGGCTCGCGTGGGTCGAAACGGAAGTCTTCTGCTGTGGAAAGGAGTTTTGCAATGGCGGAGATCGGCAACTACGTCCTCTATCTGATCATGGCCTGCGCTGTCGCCGGCGCCATCGCCTCGGTCCTTGACGAGGAATCGCCCCTCGGAAAGGAGTTCCTGCAAGGACTCTACTCGATCGGTCCGATCTTCGTCCCGGTTGCCGGCATCATGGCCGCTATCCCCTACCTTTCGACCTTCATCGAGGCCGTGTTCGGTCCGGCCTTCGGCGCCATCGGCGCCGACCCGGCCATCGCGGCAACTACGCTGATCGCGGTCGACATGGGCGGTTACCAGTTGGCGGACGCCCTTGCGCGCTCCCGCGAGGCCTGGATCATAGCCATGATCACCGGCTACATGGCGGGTGCCACCATCGTCTTCAGCATCCCGGTAGGGCTCGCGATGCTCGACAAGCGGGACCACAAGTACATGGCACTCGGAGTGATGTCGGGCATCCTCACGGTGCCGGTCGGCGTGTTGATCTCCAGCCTGCTGCTTTCGCTCTCCGGAGCGCCGGTGCGAGAAGTGGTCTCGACGGAGGCAGCGGCCAGCTACCCCTTGGCTCTCGACACCGGCCAGATCATGAGCAACCTGCTGCCGCTGGCGGCCATCTGTACAGCGATGGCGCTGGGGCTCAGGCTGGTGCCCGACACGATGATCAAGGGCTTCATGGTGTTCGGGCGGTTCATGGATGCCAGCATCAAGCTCGTTCTCGTGTGCTCGATCGTTGAGTACTTCACGAAGTTCTTTTCTGGTCTCTTCGGGGCTTGGGGATTCAATCCGATCATCGCCGATGCCGAGGACCAGTTCCGCGCACTCGAGATCGCCGGCTACATCGGCATCATGTTGGCTGGCGCCTTTCCGATGATGTATCTCATCAAGAGATACTTGGCCCGCCCACTGGAAATCGGTGGCAGCAAGCTGGGTTTCAGTTCCGCCGGGAGCGCCGGCATACTCGCTGCCGCCGCGAACATCCTCGCCCTGTTCCGCATCATTCGCGAGATGCCCGCAGCAGACAAGGTGAAGTGCATCGCATTCTCGGTGTGCTCAGCATTCCTGTTTGGTGATCACCTCGCCTTTACCGCCAACTTCCAACCGACTCTGATCGTACCGGTGTTGATCGGAAAGCTGGCTGCAGGATCGCTTGGCGTCGCCTTGGCCGTCTGGCTGGCGGTGCCAAAAGCGATTCAGTTGGAGGCGAAGGAACGCGCCGTCGACGGCTGAGATGCGTACATTTCGCGACCGATCGGAGCCAACTCCGGGGCGCTTGCGGGCAGCCTCGTAGCCTTTATGCTGGTGGCATCGCCGCAAGTATCGCCCGCTAAGGAAGCCTCTGCCGCGGCCGAATTGACCCTAAAGGCCGCCCAAACGTACAATCCGGCCTCCCTTCGGGGCGGTTAGCTCAGCGGTAGAGCACTGCCTTCACACGGCAGTGGTCACTGGTTCGATCCCAGTACCGCCCACCAAGTTCTTGTGTGTGCACATAGGTGCGCGATGTGGGCTGTCCACTTGACCGAAGCGCGGGCTCGGGAGTTCGCGCATCCGATCAGCACTCTGACGTGCAGGCACGAGACGCAAGGCCACGTCCGGCCAAAGCCCGAGGTGAAGGATCGTTACGGCTTGCGGGTCAGTCTCCGCTTCGATCGGGTCAATCGATCGGCCCGCGATGGCCCCTGGATGCCCGAATGGAGGGCAGGAACAGCATGAAGCGGGCGAGCGGACGCTTGAAGAGCAGCAGATAGGTCAGGTGCATCCCGACGAAGAGCAGCATCAGATCCGAGAACAGCTCATGGGATTCCTCCAGGGCATCCCACCGGGTGTCATCGTGGATCGAATCGCTGTCGCTGTCGGCATGCGCGTCAGCGACCATCGAACTCGCCATCGATGACAGGGTGTCCCCCTCGTCGAGCGCGATTCCCGTAGCGGTCGCCAAGAGAAGGCTCACCGCAATACCCAGCATCAGACTCCGGCTGACTGCAGGGTGATGCAAGGCGTTGTCGACGTCCAAGCCCTCGAAGGACGGGTAAAAGCGGGTCAGGCCGAACTGACGCTCGCCGCCGAGCGCCCAAAGCAGGCGCAACACGACCACGCCGGCCACGCCGTAGCCTAGCCACGCGTGAACCGGCCCAAGCTCGCCAGTGGCGTACGCCAACAGCGCGCAGATGGCAAGAACCGCGTGGTAGATGCGTACTCGATGCATGGAGTCAGTCTCCTTGTTCTTTCGGCATCGGGCGACGCGTCACCTGATCGCCATTCGTCCACCAACCTCGGCTGGAACTAGCCAGTCGCCCCCTGAACCCCGCCCTGGAGGACCTGGCGGAACGGCTTGTGCGGAACTCCCCAAGGCCCGGCGACGATTGGCCCTGCAATCCCTCGCTGATTGACTTTTTGGCGCGCCCGAGACGATTCGAACGTCCGACCCCTGCCTTCGGAGGGCAGTACTCTATCCAGCTGAGCTACGGGCGCACAGTCCGGATTCTACCCCAGAGCCATCGAGCCTCCCGACGC